>Ga0181456_100032_pt1 | contig 15812 bp, 17 predicted proteins | sample InSIn3SAF170_2_FD_119057 | JGI IMG/M metagenome (GOLD analysis project Ga0181456, IMG submission 119057) | Clean room microbial communities from NASA Spacecraft Assembly Facility at Jet Propulsion Laboratory, Pasadena, California, USA -... ...
TCGGTGAGAAATACATGCCGAATATCGGTGTGGATCGGTGAGTATCTGGTCATCATCGGCGTGAAGTGGAGCTATAGCTGATACACCAGTACGCTTTGTCTCTAGTCTGGCCAAGCAGAGTCCCGATGAGATGGCACGGATGGTAAAGGAATGGTTATTTGGAGAGGGTGCGACATCGCCTTCGCAGTCCGTTGCATCAGGCACGCAATCGGTCCCTCCTCCGCAGCAACAGCCTCAGTCGACACCAAGAGCGTACCAGACGCCGCTTCCGCCATCGGCTGCTGGTTCGTATGTGGGATCAGAGACGGCGATGAACGCATCTACAGCTAGCATTCGAAGCGTGGATTCTGCTGCAGCTATTCGTAAGTGATCTCCGACGAACCTGCTTTGCCAGAGTGTTATGCTGATTTCGCTTATTTTAGCTGTTCGTGTTACGGCACCAGGTCCTCCGGTTGATGGGCCGAAACTCAGCATACCTCCGTCGCATGCTCCATAGTTTAGACTGATAGTGGTTTGATTATGAAAGCTTCGGCATCGATTCATTTTAGGATGTCGCCCGTATTCTGCGCTTCTACTTTCGCGCTGTTTGCTTTCTGCCCGTGATATATTACTCCTCGCGCCATGTTGTACACAGAAATCATCTTAATCAAATAATTGGGAAGTCACATTACAATTTGGGTGAATGAGCAAAGCAGGGAGAGCCACCCAGGATGGGTTGCATTATACAAGGTCGTATGGCGGTATGGCGGTGGCGGCAAGCCAGCAGCGCTCTGACACCGGATGCAAAACTACATAGGGTTGATCTGATAAATGTCGTCACTTAGAAACTCAAGACACCACGTAATGTACAACTAGGTTGAGAAGGTAAATAGCCCATTGATTGTCATTCTAGAGCCAAAGCCGTGCACACCGCAGCTTCACAATCTACCTACACAATCTCTCCATGGCGCAAGACTGGACGAATCCCGCATTATACCCAGGTTATACCCTGTCGACACGCAAGGAGTGGCTCGACGTTTCCGCCGTGAATGATGCTCTGGATAGTGAAATGGTTTACTGGGGTACACGTCTGCCGGTAGACGTGTTGCGGAAGATGCTGGACAACTCGCTTTGTTTCGGGGTGTATTATACTGGACCAGATGGCGGTGAGTGTGTGACATGTAGGGCATAAGACTGACGCTCACACACCTGTTGTAGTCCGCCAGCAGGTTGGATTGGCAAGACTCGTCACGGATGAAGTGTCGTTTGCTTACTTGACCGACTTTTACATCACGCACCAAGGAAAAGGCCTCGGCAAATGGGTGTTACAGGTCATGGATGAAATGCTCTCCTCCTGGCCGCACCTTCGACGATTAACGTTCATTACGGATCCGAAACGTGGGAAGCCCTTCTACGAGGCCAATCTGGCACGGTGTCATGAGCAAGATCTGATCTCCAAAGGGTATACAATGTTGGAAAAGCTGTACGACGGAGCTCCGAAAATCTTCCAGTAGCAAAAGGTCATGCTGTATGATACACAGGTATACCCACAGAAGCGTATAAAGGGTGCCAAAATGCTTGATACAAGTAATTGTCCGTGACGTGCAATCCCGATTTTCGGCTACAAAAAGAACATGATGTTGATGGCGAACCACACCATTATCGTCGGCCACACAACTCTCCACACTTCCCGTGCCGTCTTGGCCAGCACGCCGTTCTTCCCGCCTAACCACCTCCCCACGACCGCCAAACGCTGTTTGAATATTCGTAATCTCCGATGACGTCCGCGAGTTTCTGTGTCGAAAACAAGCTGCATCACTGTCATGTCTTTTGCCTTTGCCGCGCTAATCCAGTCACTCGGCGTGGACATCATGCGTGAAGTCTTGCGCGACAATGGTCGCGGTTTAGCGACAGGCGATGGGTAGCTCTTGTTCGAGTTTCCGCTGTCCGGTAGCGGAAGGAAATAAGACGATGGATCGTCTGCGGCTGATGATCCACCGCGGTGATATTTCTCGTTGGCACTTGAAGGGAACAGGCCCTCGGTATCGCTATTCCCCATCCCCGCGGATACCGATCCGCTCGGTCTGGAAACAGACCCACGGCCCATATACAGGCCCTCACCTGCTCCTCCGCTTCCTGACATATCCTCCTCGTCCACCGGCGACACCGGAAACATTTTGGCGTCCGCCTTGGGGCTCGCCATAGGTGAGACCGGTGCGGATTTTGCAATTCGTCGGATGTTCCCTGGACGAGATCTGGCGCCTGACGATCCAGTCGATTGAGGCTCATCGGTCATGACGCTCATCTTCAGTACCTGCGACGACTTTCTCGATATTGTCGGTGACTTTTCACGGTATGGTGTCAAACCTGTTGAGTTATATCCGCTTTGAAACACTCCGCTTGACCGCGGTGTTGGCGAGGCATCGGGCATGATCCCGCCTGAACCGATTGTCCATCCGCCGTACTTTGCGATTGCGCGTTTCAGGTTGAGGTAGAACAGCACAAGAATACACACGACTGCGAGCGGGATGTAAAACCGGAAGTATATTTGTAGTTGATCCGGTAACAAACACGGTACGTCGGCAAATGTCTGCGTTGGTGCAGAAGTACCTTCCGTTATAGGCGGCGGCGGTACGAGAGACATGAGTTGAAAGCCTGGTCGATTGATACCCATGGCCATACTGAAAGCTTTCATTGTGGTCTCCTTGACACCTGTCGGATGCCAGTACTCGCAGTAATCATGATCATCGCCACTACGTCCACGCAACTTATCAGCGCTTGTTCTCCACCTCCTCCACACGTCCTTGACGTCCGGAACTCACCTAAAGATCCCACTCGGTTTCAAGTACGACAACAAGAACCGCGTCGTCTCGCTCCCTAGCAAATTCTGGTATCCTATTCCGGCACCTTTTAGCAGTCGGCCTTTCTCCCTCAGCGGACCGCACGTCGAAGATTCGGGACGTGCAAGAGGGATATGCGTGATGAGGATCTTTGGTCCCGGTGGCGGATCTATGTAGGTCCGGTTATCAATATGTGCCGACGTACTTGTGGATAAACATGTACTTGCCTTGCGCTAGATCTTTAATGAACTCAATGACACCGCCTGGGACACCTTCCCATTCACCTAGTTGCACTTCCGCGGCGTATCGTCGGTAGTCTTCCTCGATCAGGCTGACGGCGTCCAGCATGATGAACGTATGGTTCGCGATATTGACGAGCGCATTCGGAGGCGTGAAACTGGTGCGACGAAAATTAGCTTGGAGATACTGGAACAGGATGGGAAGAGGCGGCTCACTGTTCCGCGTATCGCTGTTTTGCGTATGGGCTGAACAATCTATTCGGGCCCAATCCCAGATCATGGTTTCCAGGAACATGATACATTGGCGTTCCCTCCGGCAGTTGGAAAATCGACTTGAATCGATTTACGTATGTTTGGTATCTATGATGTAGCGAGGTTAGAAAGGGTCCTTTGACGAAGTGCGAAAGGTTGTGGATGACTTGCTCGGCATCGTCGAATACACCTCGACCCCAGTCCATCATATCCCCTGCAACTATCACCGCGTCTATCCTTCCCAGCCGTCTGAGTACGTTCCAGCTCTTGCGCATGTACAGGTCGATGAACCATGTTGTGATCTTTTGGAGTAGAGGATTGCGATTCGGATAGGAGAGTGTTGGATGCGGTATCTGCGGATCCGCGAGAAGCACGACGTGCGTCGGAAACGCCGGGTTTCGATTCCGTATTGCTTTCAGATGGGATGTCGGAAGACCAGAGTCTGGGAAATGACAGCCGGAAACGGAATAGAAGAATTCTCCAACTTCACACCAGATGACGAGAACGATCCAACCGAACCTCAGTCCCCAAATCAACGCCGTCCTACTACGCCATCCCGAACCAGCCTCCCATCGTTCTGCATGTGTTGCTGAGCTTCCTCCAATTCCGCATATGCCTCCAGCGTTCGAACCTCCGCTCGTTCGTCTCCTCTCCAATAATCCGGATGAAGCACCTGCAATTCCAGACGGGAAAACGAAACTCGAGGACCGAGAAATCGCTGGCGTTCCTACACCATTACCGCTCGCAAAGTACGGTGTTTGTTGGTGTGCAAAGAATGCACCGCCGGTGGACATGGGTGTCTCGCCATACCCGCTTTCGAGCGATTTCAAGTCATGAGAAGAAGACGAAGGAGAGTAGCCCACGTCGAGGTATGATGGTGAGCGGTATGGTGATGGTGACGGACTGCTACGCGCCGATGGAATACCAAGCCTATCTCTAGCGTTGTCCGCCATGATGGATAGATTGCAGGAAAGCAGGTTGTATATGGCAGGATGAGGGAATTGTCGTAAACAAACGAGATGGAAGATGAAGAAGGCCGAGGGAGGAGGAAAGTGCGGAATGCTCGGATGCAAATTCACAAATACAGTTTGACACGTCGCGATCGAGTAATATCATGAAGCTTCCTCCATTCAGTGTTACCGCCGCGACTACCTTACCTCGAGAAGACGTTCGTATGCTGAAATGAGTCCTCCCGGCCGTGGAGAGCGCATTCGAATCGCCTCTGTCCACCCAATATATCAAAGCCCCATCTCAGCGCTGACGCTCCCAGCCGCGCAAGCGAGTTCATGCGTGACCTGCGTACCAGCCCAAAGGCAAAAAATGCGGAGTGCTCACAAAGCTTCCCGAGAGGGAACATAACACCGAGCTGAAGTAAGATAACCACCGGCTCATTCTATGTTGATTGTATTGATATAGTGATGAGATTATACTGAACTACTGTGTGCAATATTCTCTTGAACAAGCGGAAGACTCTTAAAGGCCTATCACCTAGAGCGACAGAACGGACTTAGAGTGCATTGACATTTGTCACTGATTAGCTATTGCCAAGGTCCGTTAAATCATTGATACACGTATTCAGCTTCCTTACTGCCACTTGCATTAAAGCGCCGAATCTCCATAAAGCTGTACGCAGCTGGAGCAACTTGCAGAAGGAAGCAGATTCATCGCAGTGAGTGACCATCGCAGTGAGTGACCAATCAAAAGATACACCTTCGAATACAAATGGTATAGAAGTATGGAAACGGTCGTCTTCATAGAGAACGCTTTCAAAAAGGCTCATATAATCGCTCCTCTTATGAGCAGTACGACTTTTATCCTTCAACTCCAGCAACCCAGATTGATTCTAAACCCATCTTTTCAGCCTAACTATAACATAATAGCAATAAAAGTACAGTCGCCGCACCTTCTACTTCGGCTCATAGTACAATGCAGTTACGTACTAGGCTATTTTGTACGTAGGGATTCGAGAAAGTACGCAAAGGAGCTCAGCTAATAGCAGCTAGTGGCATCCGGTAGCAGTTACCTGATGAATATGGTTTGCACAGAGCGTCATCTAGAAGTCACGACAGTCCTTGCATCATATCCGGGCTCACTATACTCGTCGTCATCTCTCTACAGGCTCACTAGATGGGGTTGCCTCTAGTCCCCTTAGATTGCTGGGAAGTAGATCGGTGCAGGCGTTCCTCGAGGCGTAGAATTGAGGATTCCTTCGCCGACGTTCAGTCTGTTCCTTGTCTTCCCACGTCGGCATACGCCGAATCACTTTCTTCAGCGGCAAAAAAGGATTGCTGTGGGCGTCGAACTCGTCGAGTGACGGGGCAACGGGGCAACGGGTATAATTGTTCGTGGGGTGTGCTCGAAACTATCCCCATTGGTTGACCGAGAACGCGAAGAAGGTTGAGACCGCTTAATACTCATGTTCGCCCTATAAATAGTGTGTCTTCCTCTAGGTTGGATTGTACGGGGCGAGGATACACTGCGAAATGTCGAGTGATCGGAATGACTGTCAATAGTAACTGAGTTGTTCGAGGTACCGGTGTTTTGTAATGTCATCGAGTTTGTCCTACAGTTTGGCCGTGATAGCAAGATTGGAAATCGCAACTACGCTTTGAACATGTGTCAGCTCCAAGGTTGCTATATTGCTATATTATATATATCATTATTTCTGGGGCCCGCCTTTCGGGCTGTCTGTCCATCATTAGACTGTACAGCGTATTCATCGTTTGTCGTGATCTCCTGGCATGAAAACAGCGAATCGCGTATGGGGGTCAAAGGACCGGTGACGCAACAGACCGAAGAAAGGATGAGTCGTGGCCCCTTGCTAGTCCAATGACCGTCGCGTTTCATTTAACTACTCAAGCTCCTTTCCTCCTCTGTAAGATCATTCGAAAAAAAACTTTGCCTTAATCGAAGTACCGTTCTTTCGAGCAAGTGACCAGTGTCGTCAGAGCCCACATTCTTCGGCCGAACTGTTTGCTGCCTTCAAAGGTCATGGACGTGGTTGCCGAATTTATTGGGAGATGCCGAATTTGGGAAGGCCTTTGGTTGATACTGTTCAGAATGCTGTGTAGACGGTATACGACTGTAGCAGCATGAAAGGTTTCTAAGGAGTTGTCTGATAGACAAACTTGTCCATCTGCGAGGCTGCGACTCGCTGTCAGTTTTTGGGTGGCGAAAGGTCGAGCGCGTGAGCCGACTCTGGTTCATTTTATCGGCCCCATCATAATCACGCCATCCCGCTCGCCCGAACGGCCACGAACGATATTCTGACTGGATAGGCATAACAAGTTGGGTATATCATCTTCCGACTTATCCTGTTCAGTGAATACCCCAATTTACAGCAACCATATCCATCATGTCAACCACACCAAGCGATTCATACCCACCGACACCCAGTTTGTCATCACTCGCGACTTCCGTTGCCTCGCTGTCCAACTCATCCCGCTCCAAATCGTCCTTCACCAACAATTCATACCGGTTCGGCACGCTATGTGTTACGACGGAACACAAAGACCAGTTTGGAGCAAGTAGTGTGCCGATATACCAGACTGCTACGTTCAAAGGCCTGCCAGGAGGACAGTATGATTACACGAGAAGTGGAAACCCGACGAGGACTGCGTTGGGTGAGTTCTATCATTTGCCTTCGTACTGTACGATGCTGACTTTCCTGCAGAGACGCAACTTGCGCGACTGTACGAATGTCGTCGTGCGTTTGCTGTATCTACCGGAATGACTGCTCTCGATATGATCATCCGACTTGTCTCGCCTGGGGACGTTATTATCGCCGGCGACGACATTTACGGCGGAACTGACCGTCTTTTGACATTCACGAAAACCAATGGTGGTGCCGATGTTCGACATATTGATATGACAAATCAAGAGCAGCTTGATGCTGTCTTGCAAGAATGTGGCACGAAGGTGAAGATGGTATTGATTGAAAGTCCGACGAATCCGATGTTGAAGGTGCTGGATATTAAGAGGATTGCTGATTCCGTACACGGCGCTTCACCGGTAAGTACCGCTACGTCAAGGTATATAAACTTGGCTGACATGTTTGTTACAGGACTCGTTGATCGTTGTGGACAATACCATGATGTCACCATACCTACAAAGGCCTTTGAACCTCGGCGCCGACATTATTTACGATTCGGGTACCAAGTATCTCAGTGGACACCACGATGTTATGGCCGGTATCATCGCCGTCGAGCGAGAGGAAGTCGTCAAGGTAAGTTGTTCAGGTCGTCTGTTCCGTAAGACCAACTCAACTAATCCGCTCCGCAGCGCATCGCATTCCTGATCAACTCAACCGGAACGGGTCTTGCGCCATTCGACTGTCATGTACTCCTCCGAGGTCTCAAGACTCTCTCCATCCGAATGGATCGACAAGCATCAACAGCATCCATGGTCGCTTCATACCTCGACACACTAGGCTTCCACGTCAACTTCCCGGGACTCCTTTCCCATCCCGGTCGAGACATTCATTTCCGACAAGCGGATGGAGCTGGAGCGGTGCTTAGTTTCTCCACAGGTGATATTGCGATGAGTGAGAGGATTGTGGGCGGGACGAGGTTGTGGGGTGTTTCCGTCAGTTTCGGATGTGTGAACAGTTTGATCTCTATGCCCTGTGTCATGTCGTAAGTACCGCGCCCTCCCGTCGACATTCGCTGCTAATGAGTTGCTCTCAGACACGCATCCATTGCCGCTGATAAACGAGCCGAACGAGGACTACCGGAAGACCTTATCCGACTCTGCGTCGGTATCGAAGACCCACGCGACCTTATCGATGATCTCGAACGATCGCTGCTTGAAGCCGGAGCAATCTACGAACGATTCGACGAATCGGCGTCCATCCCTACCACGCCAACACACAACTCTGTCCCTGAAACCGCTCATGCATCCGCAGTCATCAACCATGCGTTCATGGCGGATCCTACATCTGCCGAAAACTGGGCCGTTCAACGTGCGAAACGATTCCGAAGAGGCGGTGCGCAGTTAGGTTCCTCGGAAGACGCTGCAGTCGGTCAGGCAGCAGCGATCGCGGGCACAGCGGATGAGACGGAAACCCTTGGTCATCAACTTGGAGAAAAGCTGGATATTCAACAGAAGCCAGCACAGGGTCAGGAGGATATCGTGGTTTCCGCTCCGGGGAAAGTCATCATGTTTGGTGAACATGCAGTTGTACATGGTGTCGTACGTTGATTCACGTTCCTTCTCCTCTCCTTTTCGGGCCTTGTATGTAATCATTAGCTAAATGACATGTATCCATACTGCTTTCCTTTCACGCACACTAGACCGCCATCGCAGCCTCTATCAATCTTCGGTGTTTTGCCATCCTTAGTAAACGACCAGATCCCCATCTCCGTCTTGATCTTCCCGATATGGCTCTATCCGAAAAAGAATGGTCGCTCGAGAGCCTTCCATGGGATGAGTTTACGGCAAGCCCACTTGCTGACGGGCGAGCACCGGCAGAGCTTGATCAGAGATCGCTCAAGGCGCTTGAAGCGTTCTTGCATGATGATGGCTTACCAGCAAACGCACATGTGGCTGCTTTGGCTATTCTTTACCTATACATGACGATGTGTAATCACGGCGTTCGGTGAGTGCTCTCAATTGACGTTCATAACGCTGTTCTGACCCTTTCGAAGTTTCGGAGCATCGTATTGTGCACGATCAGCTCTGCCAATCGGTGCAGGCTTGGGCTCATCTGCCTCATACGCGGCTTGTATCTCTGCAGCGTTCCTTCAGCTTTTCGGTCTGCTTTCAGTCTCGTCCTCGACGACTACGGGCCAACGCGACGACACATACCCCGGACGCCAAGGCATTGACGACAGCCAGGCCTCACTTATCAACGAATGGGCATTCTTGGCGGAAAAGGTGATCCACGGCAATCCAAGTGGAATTGACAATGCGGTTGCGGTCCGTGGCGGCGGTTTGACGTTTGAGCGGGCCATCAATGGAAAGCCAGGAGGGATGAAGAACCTGCAAGGGTGAGCCTGGCTGATGGTCGCATACTTTTCTATCCGGCTAATAACCTTTCCCTTCTAGATTTAAATCAGTCCGACTGCTGTTGACCGATACCCGCGTGCCGCGACAGACCAAACTACTAGTTGCCGGCGTTGGTGAGCGAATGACTGCGGATCCCGCATGGGGGACTCGAATGATGGACGGTATCCAGGGTATCTCGGACGAGGCACAGGCACTGCTTACCAACACCAACAAGAGCAGGGCCGATTTTGTGACTGGACTCTCGGTATGTATTCTTTGAAGAACTATCGAATTTGCGCTGACGACGTCTACAGAGCCTGCTTGATCGAAATCACGAGTACCTCGCGGAACTTGGCGTTTCGCATCCCGCCTTGGAGCTTATTCGGACGAAAACCAGATCAGCACCGTATCACCTATCCACGAAATTGACTGGTGCAGGAGGTGGTGGGTGTGCGGTAACGCTTATCCCAGATGGTAAGTCGGCCGGTGTGCAAGATATGCATACCGCTAACCGCTCATCTTGTAGACTTCTCCACGGATCGTCTGGACGCACTGCTATCGGAATTGCGAGAGAGCGGGTTCCGTCCGTATCTTACAAGCGTCGGAGGATCGGGGCTGGGTATACTCGACTCGACCGGATCTGCGGCGATGGATCTAGACGCCCCCGGTGCGGGCGAATCCAGCCATATTCCATTACGCAAGGCGTTCCACGAGGTGACTGCCGAGGAACTGGAAGCATGGGCGGAACGAACGGGGGATTGGCTGTTTATATGATAGGTGGTAGATATAGTAGGCAGGGTCAATCAGATGCATACAAGTCATATACAGAGAACAAGCAGAACAGGGAATCTACAAAGGACAAGAGCATTTTAAGCCGCACTCTCAGACTTTCGCTTCTTCTTCCTCTCGCTCTTTTCCTCCTTGTCCTTCTTCTCCTTCTTGCTCTTTTTCGATGGTGTATCGACCTCCATGGCTGCTACCTGAACAGCCGCAACGGCGCCTGCCGGTGCAGCCTCGTCCGTGGACTTGGACTTTTTATCCTTTTTAGAGCGTTTTGAAGTGGTTTCCTCAACAGCGGGAGTGTCGACTTCCATAGCCGAGACGTCACCAGCCACGGATTTTCTGTGAAAGCAAACGTATCAGCAGGCAGTTTACATTCATTACAGATACGAAACCCACCTCTTCTTGCTCTTTTCCTTCTTCTCCTTCTTCTCGCTCTTGGGGGTACCAGCGGAAGGAATCAACGACTTTAGCTTTTCCAGCTCTGGGTCGACCGCAGGTGCCGAATCAGCCTCGGCCTTGACGGCTTTGTGACCCTGTTCAACAAGCTTGACAGCCTCTTCGACATCCTCCATCTTGGCGTCCTCATCATCTGCATCCTCATCTTCATCGTCGTCCATGGAGGCGGCGATGGCTGCTTGGGCCTTTGCAATGGCTTCAGAGTTCTTGGAGACGGCCGCACCGGTTTCGTAGAATGCGAGTCGTTCTTCGACTTGTGCACGGAGAGCCTCTCCGTACTTGTTCGTAGGGACATCTGCAAATGGGCGGCGTTAGTTGTGTGTGTCCTTCCTTTTAAGTGACGGCTACGCACCCGAGAAACAATCAATTCGGCACGCAATGGAACACTTGTTTGCCAAAAACCTGGAAATTCGTCCCTTATGCTTGGCGCCGGCACGTCCGATAAATGTCGAGTGGTAGATCAAACCATACTTGGGCGTGTTGCCCTTGGTCTTGAGCGCTCGGAAAAGGGCCTTTTCGGCACCGAGAATCTGAACGGTCGAGGCCGGGTACTTGGCCAAGTTTGTCAAACTACCTGCATGACTGATCAATCGGGCACCGATGGTTTCACCCACAAGAGCGGACAAGTTGGGTGCGACGGCGTTCATCTTGTCAATCAAATATTGACGCAGGGATTGTCGGTAACCGGCAAGCTGAACGACACGTTCGGCGAATCGCTTAATGTTGATCAAGTCAATTTCGTTGATATCCGAACCCATGGACGATTTGGCGGCATCCATAACGTTCTTCGCCATAGTCTCATCGTCATCGCAGATCTCCTGGATACCGGCAACCATCTCGGTGTATCGCTTGTCTTCCGGGTTGAACGTCAGTTGCGACTTGTCGCCGATGAGCAAGACCAGCTTGGCATACTGTCCAGGGTTGGAAGGAACGATCTTGACGAGCTCGGGGAAGTGCCACGAGTACCATTCACGGATTCGCATGGCGAAAGTGTTGACGTCCTTGTCGAGTTGATCGGCAAGCGCGATGGCTTGGATGATCATGTTGTCTGATCGGTTGACGTTGAACTGTGGGCAAGAGCGGTTAATACCGCAGCTCCACATCCCTCATCTCATTGCGCTAGGCTCACCTTTACTTTGCTCCTAGAATAACTGTGACCCAAACCCAATTGCGCGGCCTTAACATCTCCACTTGACATCCCTGTTCCAGCCTTGGCCAACAAATGCTCGGCATGCAATCGGATACCACGAATCATCTCTAACGTTCGTTCTCCGGTGTCACAGTTAATGCCGAGTTGTTGAGCGATGGAAGAGGCCAAGGTTCGTTCTGTTACACCGAGGAGGATCTTGCCGGTTGACGATTTCGCGGAGGGGAGGAGCAGTTGGAGGAGAGAGTTGAGCTGGTCCGAAATGATACCTGGTTTAAGCAGAGAGGTGTGAGCACGGAATTCGATAAGACGGTATTTGCAATATGTTGGTAGATAGGTGCTCTTCAGCTACTCCGGAATGCTGCCAGTCATCGCAGAACCGGTCGAGGTTACCCGGCATGTGGTCTACGGTGCAGCCCAATCGACTCTTCCCAACCTAACTCGCTTGACTCAAGGAACACACCTCGTTTCACTTGCTCAGTCCATGAACTCACCTTCAGACACATCATTCGCGTTCTGCAACGCCTCTGCCGCGCTTCCGAACGGCAAAAAGCTCTTCAACTTTACCATCTTTTGGAACTTGCTCAAATCCTGCACACCCTCCTGCACCGCTTTGCTCTTGGCAGCGATTTCCTCCTGCATCGTCACCTCGAAAAGGGCATAGCCCGAGGCGTTCTCGAAGAGAACATGGGTGAGGTTTCCTGACATGGCGACTGGTGATGGTGATGTCGAGGTATGTCGAGTTGAAAGAGAAGTGAAGACTGACTTGTAATATTTCTTTCGATATCTAGTTTCTGCCTTCTTGCTCTTCCCGCGCCCGAGTTTCGCACTTTTTTGAGTCACGTGAGGCAGACGATCGAGTGAGTCTAACTTGTCCAGCTACTAGTCCTCGAGAAAGGCAAAAGTTTTGGGCTACTTACCTATTCCAAGACCATCCGCTTGCATCTCAACAGTGTTTATGACACCTTGGGTCACTCCACATACGAAAGCAGGGAGCCAGTAAATCATATCGATACAATCTTTCGCTTGTTAGGAGCTGGTTAGCGCGATATACAATTCAGGATTCTGTTATCTCGCGCCTTGGTCGCGAATCCGCGCCATAGAGTTCAATGTGACATTGATGAGTTGACACCATCTTATATAGGTTCCCGGTAATGAGTAACATCGATAGAGCGCTCGGGTTTCCATTTTGAGGTGGTTCTGGCGTTTTAAACGTGATACTTGGGTACATTCAGCTACTTTTTTCATAGACCATTCGTCTCGAGTCGTCCCGCGTGGACTGGCAACAGAGCTTCACCAGGTTGTCATACAATGCTCTTGCTTAAACAAGTGCTTGTGGGAATGAACCGATGCGGCTGAGATTTCATGGAGGAGTAGAAGTAGCCCGCGATGATATTACCTGCATGCCAGAAACATGAATATCAACAACCGCCCAGCCATGGCCATCGCTGCTCTCGTTCGCACTGCTGGATATCTTTATATTTGACACCCGTTTATGCTACGTTGCTTTGGACCTTTCCTGGGTCCAAGGGAGAGGGATTCGTCTGACGCTACTCAAGGGCCTTTCAGAGAGCGAAACGGCAGCCCGGACAGTATACATAGTCGCAAAATGCTAGCATCGAAAGCAACCCGTCAGCATCCTCTTCTCGGTCCTCTCGCCTACATAGGGCTGTAGTGACTCAGATTAGGATGGGAAAGCGGAGAGCAGTACGAATTTAGCTATAAAAAAAATCGTTGCCGGTCGGTTCATGGTCGCTAGTTATCGGTAGGCACAATGTAACAATATCAAAATCTCGAAATGCGACCAAGTTGGCATTTATCGTCAATACCTTCTTAAACCATGGTAGGTTCATGCCAAACTGAATTTTCAAAGTTCTTTGACTTGTATCCACTCACGACCATCCAGAAGTGACGATCCAGCGGTAGTCACATTGTAACATAACACTGCGAGATCTAATGAACAAGTGCAGGATGAAAGCTGCACTTTGAAGTCCACTGCTTTGACATCATCCCCATGACAACAGCCTGTTTGAGCCGCGATGAAACCAATGTCTTCGAAAGTCAAGAGTGAGTGGATTCGGATGATATCACTTTGAAGGTGATAAGTTATGACGAGTTGGTAAGATTACAAGATGTAGTTGTTGTCCCAGTCGGACGGCACAGGGTCAGGCATGAAGAGGATGATGACTGCTCGCGGCGGCCGGAAATAAAAGCCCTCGATCGAGGTTGAAGCCAATCCTCAACATACAACAACTTCCACTTCCACCTACTCCTATACCCTCAACTGTCCTCCCTCCCCTTCTGGCAGTGCAACAATGGCCACCCAACCACCAAAACGTCCATCAAGGCCGACAAGCGTGACTTTCGTACGTTCTATTCCATTTTTTCGCGTCCCGATTGGTACACAGTGTTCGCTAATGCCTTACTCGAGCAGCTTGGAACAAGTAGCGGCGGTGGACCTATCGTTTCCCGTAATTGCTCCTCCTTGGCACTGAACCTCGATGGATCACTATGGTGTACGTCTCTTCCAACCTTCTGTACACTTCCAGAATCCTGCTCGGATCGTTGACGAAACTCGTTTCTTGGTCTGCTGGGCTCTGATTGACATGTAAAGTGTTCGACTGTGCAGAAGGCACGCAGCTGCAGCTGCAGCAATCAAAATTGAAAATGGGACGGATCACGAGGATATTCATCACGCATATGCATGGTAAGTTCCTTCGTCCTCGTTCCTCGCTCTTCTGCTTCATTCTCAATCGCGCGGAGGCATGACGATGTACTGATGCTATCCACGAAATCTAAAACGACAGCGGATCACACACTTGGGATTGTTCCGCTCTTAGGAACGTTGATGACAGGTGTCGGAATGAAGGATGAGGATTATAAGGCGCTGAGGGCATTAGGCGTGAAGAAAAAGGTTCGTCCTCCTCTGTATCTGGGTCATTGTTCAGTTGTTTGGTTTGACAACGGCTTACACTTTCTCGTCAACTCCGCACACTTCGACACTTTCTTGCTGCGTATATTACTTCCTGCTTTCGGCACTCGCGCTCGTCACCATACGCTACACTTCGCATACACTCTTTCCCGGTTCGTTACGCCCGCACAGGCAAAAATAAACATCTACGGCCCGCCTGGCCTGCGTCTTCTCCTCAGGCAAACACTAGCACTCACACGCCTCAGCCTATCATCCACGTATGCAGTCCACGAGCTCCTGCCGGCCCCGACCCCCTCCGTACGCTCCTCCGACGCGCACACTGCAGCACGTGTGAAGGCAAGTTGCGCATGTGACTACCAAGCTCCAGATCCTGCGACGTTGGATGGCTGGATCGGGGATGCGCAGGGTCTACATGTGAACGAGGCGCCCGGGAAGGATCTGGTCGCCGATGAGGATGGGTGTTGGCGTGATTTAGTGGACAAGTGTGAGACCGTTGGCGATGAAGAGGCTGATGGACTGGAGAATGAAACACCAGTAGCACCACTGTCGACTACGGCAGGTGTAGCGGGTGATTCTGGATCAGTCACACCGCCGACGGGAGGAGAGGCTTCGGAACCCCGAAAACGTGCACCAAGGAGGAAAGCAGCAGCAACTACTGCCTTGTGGCGCGTCGATGCTGGACCGATTGAGCACCGGATTCCAAGTATGGGTTACGTTATCACCGAGCCGCCACAGTATCTTCCCCTTGATACCGCGACTTTGCTGCCACTACTGGAAGCAGAGCGGGAAGCACTTGCGGCGCTGGCGGAACCGATAACGAATCCGCGCTCTATTCTCTCTCGCCTCTCAAGCACACGTCAACCATATACACTCCCATCCGGTCTCGTGCTGCAACCACCACTGTTATCCACCGAACCTGCACGGAAAATCGTGATAATGGGCGACTGTGCGGGCGTGAGCAACAATGCTTTTGAGGAACTTGCGAGGGACCCGAGTTTGTTGGTACATGAATGTACGAATGCGTGGATTGATCCGGGAGTTGAAAAAGGGGAGAAGGGTGCGCGTGTGAGGACGGCCGAGTTGGACAAGACGATTCGATCTGCGCCTGCTTCTGCGGGGACGCATAGCCCAGCTGGAGCGCCTGGCGGTCAACCTGCGGGTGGTACCCCGGAGGCGGCGGGACCAGGTGGTGAAGAATG
>Ga0181456_100035_pt1 | contig 15644 bp, 13 predicted proteins | sample InSIn3SAF170_2_FD_119057 | JGI IMG/M metagenome (GOLD analysis project Ga0181456, IMG submission 119057) | Clean room microbial communities from NASA Spacecraft Assembly Facility at Jet Propulsion Laboratory, Pasadena, California, USA -... ...
CGATTATGGAGAGCGATATAGTTGTGATTATATTCAATTGGCTTTCGAACTGCTCTTGCTTTCTCCCAATTGATAATGCGAGTGATTCAAAACCCGTTGAAGCAGCACCATAAGAACCCGTTCAAGGCAAAGGAAGAGAGGGCACCCCTGAGTTGAACCAGAGCCGCCTATTTCCCTTGTTTCAGTACCATCCCCGTATTCTGTAACGGAACCCACAGAGTGAGAGCGAGACCTGGAACTACCAGTGTGGACATAGGCGGGTAGAGCGCCCCATAATTCGAGCGCCTTACAGAGAGTAGAGGTGGTTGTTTACCTTGAATCTGTAAATGATCCAGCAGAAGAGCCGGTTGATTCGATACCAAAAGGAAGGGCCTTCGCACGGATCCAAACCCATAGCTTCCTTGCACTAGGAAGCGCAAGCCCCTCCGGGACCTTGCCCATATTGACGAGTTTGCTAAGTTTGGGGTAGTTTACCAGATCCAAGTGCAAATCGAGATTGAGTTCCAAAACCAAAACCTGTTGATGATGTCAATGTTCGTATAAAGAGTTTGGGTTAAGCCCCGCGCAGCCCTAAGCGATATATAAGTAGTATAGATAGGTCGTCCGGGAGCGGAACTTAAGAAAGGGGTAGATATCAATGCACCAGCGGGCAATGGGGACTCAGGTTCAACCTAAGTAACAACCACAACATGCGGAGTGCTTCACTTTACTTTGCTCATAGGTGGTGGCTATAACTGGTTTGCTCGTAGATTGACCTTTAGAGCACATGCACAGTGAAGTTGGGCTTCTACAAGGCAACACTCACTATTATTCCCACCCAACCCGCAGCTTATTATTTACCTAAAGACGCTATAAATTAGTTAGGCGAACGAGGCATAGGCCTTGACTCGGGATAGAGAAATGAAGTGGCTGGCTCATATAACCAATTGAATGCACCTAAATGCACTACTCGCAAAGGCAAGGGTGGAGAAAGCAAGAGCAGTTCGAAAGCCAATTGAATATAATCACAACTATATCGCTCTCCATAATCGTGAAAGACTGCTGGAATATAAGGACGAAAAAAAGGCATGGGAACAAAGCGAAAACAAGTCACTGTGGGACCCTTTGATGAATTCATACTTTACACGATTATGAAATCGTAGATATAGATTGGGAAAGGTACATTCCAGGTGACACGTCACTCCGGTACGAGGCGCTAGTTAGAAACAGAGCCTTGCCTTTTTACGAGGGAACGATGAGAGTAGCTAAAGATCGCTGTGAAAAGTATCATGAGGAATTGGACGGAAGCGAACGTTGAAAGATATAGTGAATAGTGGGGGCCTCTCTATGAAAGAAAGTGCGTCATGATCGAGAATAAGATCCGTTCAGTGCAGATCCCGATGTGGATTCAGGCATATCCATAAGTGAGGTAGGACCTATTTGGTAGCGGGTAGGGGTCTAGGGTATAGGGGTTGAGGGTATAGGTCTATGTATGACTGTCTCTAGAGTAGCCCAGCTCATCCAAGTAGCCCAGTTGAGTAGCCCGGGAGCAAAGCTGAGTATCCAAGCAATTGATTTTCCCATTCGATTAGCCAAGCAGCCGAGTATAAAAGCCAAGCTATGACCGGCTTATAATGATGACTATTGGCAATGACCTTCTAGCTATGATCGGCAACTAGTCTTCCTGTGTCTAGTCCTCCTGGCTCTGAATCCTGGCAATGGGCTATCGTCTATGACTCCTGGCAATGACTCCTGGCAATGACCTTCAGTCGATGACTATTGGCTATCGGAGACCTCCTATCCTGGGAATGCAACTTCCTGGGAATGAGACAGGCTATGTCTGGCTTGCGGGGGGGATATGTGTGCTGCTATGGGGCCATCGTACCGTCCCTTCCCGTCCCGTACCGGTGGATGTGGCATGTGTCGAAGGTGACTCGGCGGATATGTGGGCTATGTCAGGTGGGGCTATGTGAGGCGGCTATGTCGGTTGTCTATGTGAGGCGCTTCAGTCGGCTATGTTCGGGTGGCTATGTGGGGATATCCGGCGTGTAGGGTGGGGCTATGTCTGTCTGCTATGTGAGGTGTCTATGTCGGGTGGCTATGTGGGGATGTCCTGTAGGTTGGCTATGTGGGGGTGGCCTTATCCTCTGGGCCAGTGGGTGAGTCTGTCATTCGTCCGTCCGTGGGACCACGCCTATCTCGGAAGATGCGGGCTATAAAATCAATCAATCAATTACTATCAATCAATCAATTGTGTTTTCTGCACTATGTTCCGTATCAGTAAGTGAGTTCGAGGTTAGAGAGTATAGAAGTTAGAGTTAGAATGTAGAGAGTTCGAGTAGTTCGTTCGTTTGAGGTAGAGTAGAGATATGTAGTTCGTAGAGTATCGAGATCTCTTTTTCACATCGCAGAATATAACCCCGCAGTTACCTGAGGTAATAAGCTGTGGACCGCCATTGAGAAGGAAGAATAAGATTAAGAATCAGTTCAGTATAGTACCTTGGCAGGAGGGGAAGAGACGACAGTGGCACCTATCATCGTTGATAGCCAGAATTTATATAACAACAAGATATAGGAATGGCTCTATCGGGTCATCCTGCAACTTGATATGCCTCTAGCAGCAGAATGCCTCATAGTGTCACTGCCTCACCTCAAACGTTGGCTGTTTGTCCGTTGTACCGCCTCACCTCCAACTATGTTATTCGTCAAGTGAATCAATCTAATCATCCCCACCCACAGCCATAGAGTTCAAGCAAGAGTGAAAGCCTTACGGTTGTCTGTAGTGTAGGTACTACTAGCCTTACGGACACTACTAGCTCTAAAGACTGCCGGTTGTGTCCATACAGTAAGTACTAGCAGTGGAGAGGGTATTATAGCATTCCCGACTCACTAAGCGCTTCATTCGGTAAGTGTTCTAGGGTGAGCTTGCCGAACTCTCGACTAAAGGCCCGTTAGGGTGAGGGTGAGCTTGCCGAACTCTCGACCACCGGGAGAGGTAACGTGTGAGGAGACGACCCGGTAGGGGGCTCGACCAACAGGCCCGTTAGGGTGCGTAAGCACGCTCGACTAATAAGGCCGCCATCGATTTCTCTCTCTATTTTATTCAAATCCGCCATCGACTCGGCCGAGGAGGTCGAGGAGAGGCCCGGTAGGGACTCACTATTCATATGGTGAGGAACAACTCTCTTTTGGGGGAGGGGCCCCCGCCATCAACTTGAAGAACAACAGGCCCGATTTCTCGCTCACCTTCCCTCAAAAGGTGAGGCCCGGTAGGGTGCGTTAGCACACTCGACTAAAAAGGCCCGATTTCTCGCTCACCTTCCCTCAAAAGGTGAGGGTGAGCTTGCCGAACTCTCGACTTCAGGCCGCCATCGACTCAGCCGAGGTTACGAGGTTGAGGCCGCCATCGACTCGGCCGAGGTTACGAGGTCGAGGAATACACCCTACAAGCCAGACATACACCTCTACCCTCTCTATACCCTCGATCTCTACCTCGACCGCTAAGAAAACATATCCCTGGACCCTCTATCTCAACAGAACCATAGCCCTTGACCCTCTACCTTCACCAATACGGAACCTTGGAAATGTTCTTACCTGGGTGGGCCGGACTGTACGGCTTTGATACTAGGCTTTGATACCCGGCTCGGTTGGGCTGCTCGACTTAGCTTGGATCCTTGGCTTGAATCCTGGGATATTTGGCTTGGCTGCGCTTGGATACTACGTTGGGCTCATGGGATGCTCGGTTGCTATAGGCTTGGCTGCGCTACTCGACTGGGCTCCTGGGATTTCATCATGGGATGGCTGGGATGCTGGGCTGGAGGGAGATAGTAGTCATAGCCGAGAGACGATCCATTGCCACATACCCAGGAGGTCAACAGAAGGTCATTGTTGATCATAGCCAGGTGTCATAGCTGATAGTCGCTTCATAGCCTGTCGTCATAGCCGAGAACCAATAGTAGCCACTAGTCATTGCCAGGGAGTCAGTCAGTGCCGATAGCCAATAGTTGATCCAGGAGACATAGTCGATCCAGGAGTCTTTGCCAGTATCGCCAGTTGTCAGTCTGAGCTAGTCGGTGCAGCAAGAAACTCTACTAAGTGCAGGAAGCTCTAGTCCGTGTTGGACGTGCTTTAAGGTCAGTCCCATAGCTAGTTGTCATAGCCAATAGCCGATAGCCAGGAGGACTTGCCTTCAGGTCAGTGCCGAGAGACAGTCATTTACAGGAGGTCCCTGAGCCAATATCATCGCCAGGAGGTTGCCAATAGCCAGCTGGTCAGCCAAGAGCCCATCATTCACATAAAGTCATTGAAAATCAAAGGTCCGGAGGGCTTGCGCTTCTGAGGGCAAGGACCCGACAGGGGGCTCGACTGATAAGGACCCTTTAGGGGGCTCGACCATAAGCCCCCCCACCCAATAAGTAAATTGAAGAGGAGTTACCCATATTCACCGGGACAGACAAGGCTTACCCCTACGGAACATAAGTTCCTACCTCAACTTTATGCTATAAGCACGCATTACTTACAATGCACCTGTTTAGGATCACATACGCCAGGTCATAGCCCATAAGCACTGTCAAGAGCTATTGCTGCTAGAAGGAAGGTCATTGCTACAAGCTCTAGTCATTGCCAATCAGAGCCGCCATAAGGTCATTGCCAATCAGAGCCGCCATAAGGTCATTCCAGTCAGAGCCCACAAGCAACAGTAAGAAACACTCATAGCCGATCAGAGCTGCCATCAGACCCAGGAGACCTAGCCAGGAAAACTAACCGGGAGAACTAATCTTAGCAGTCATAACTCCTCGAAGGAAACACAGCCCCCGACCCTTCTCCCTATACATAGATGCAACGATGCAACCTCGACCCTTTCAATTTACACAACCGTGGCCCTACACCTCCAACCTCGACCCTCCAACTAGACCCTTGAACCCACAGAGAAATCCTAGAACCTTGGCCTAGAACCTTACCCTACGGAACACAGGGAGGGCTCCTACCTGGCCTGGGATACTCAGCTTGCTTACTCGACTAGAGACAGGAAGATTACATGGTTGTTACTTACGAGCATTTCGATTGAGAATGATTGGATTAGATTGGATTTTCAACTGATTAGTCTTCTGAGAGGGCCAACGGACGGAAGCAGCACACATATTGGGGTGGGGCGCTACTACGGACGGTACAGTATGGGAAGGTACGGTACAGGGCCGAGTGAGTGAGGCACTGAGGGTATACGATAGCCGCTAGTCTTCGGGTTGTCGATGCCAAGAGGTCAGTCCAGTGGTCGCCGATAAGGAAGGAGGTAGTCTTTGACAGAAAGTGACGAGAGCTGCTAGTCAATGCCAGGTGCCAATGCTGCTACTCCATGCCCCTATTCACTCGATGACAGGTTTAGATGCCGGTGGCGATCCAAGTGTGGGTGCACTCAATGACAGGTTTCAACCACTAAATGCCAACAGTCGATACAACTGTTGATCATTCCCAGGAAGGAGGTGCCGATTGATTGTTGCCAATGGATAACCGTCCGTTGACAATACCCCGGAGCCCATACCCACCGGTATATGCCAGTTGTCGCCGAGTTCAAGGCACAGTTGATAGCAAAGAAAGACAAGTTGATTTACCAGTTGAGTGCTTTATAGACTTGCACCCCTCGATTGATACAGGGATGGGCTTGATACACTCTTAGGAGGAAGCCACATAAAGCAACCACATAACTCTGGACATATGCATGGTACGACGGTACGGTATGGCACACGGTACGGGAACGAATGGATATCCTACCTGGGATGGACTGCACGGTTGGGCTGGGATACTCGGCTTGGGTTGGGCTCATGGGCTGCTCCGCTAATCCAATGGGGCTTGGATACTCAGCTGCTTGGCTATTCGACTGGACTAATTGAAGGGGCCTAATCACACAGCTACACATAGAGCTGCTAATCGAAGGAGCCTAATCGAAAAGGTATTCACTGGGAAGGGGCATTGACGACGGTCTACCGAGAGGGAGGGGCGCACGGACGGACGAATGAATGAATGAATGAATGAATGCTTTAGGGTTACCGATCCATACAGAACACAAGGGGCCTATAGCTACTCACTGGGAAGGGGCCTTATCCACCACAGGGAGGGCCTTATCACTAGGGCTACTCAATGGGCACTAATCCACAGGGAGGGGCACAGACTACATATACCGAGAAATATGACATTTTACCCACCTGAAGACAGTGAAAAGACATGGCTTTTACTTACGAGCAGATACATTGAGTTTAACGGATTGGATTGGATTGAATTGGATTGGATTTTTCACTTATTAGTCTGATGATGCTGGCCGGAAGGAGCGGCCAGAGGGCATGGATGATTTAGCTTACGTATACAGAACACAAGGTTACTACAGCACCTCACATAGAGATATAGCCATACTGACAGACATAGACAGAAGTCCTTTTTTGATAGCTGATCATTGTAACCAGGCGGGCATAGTTGGGCTTGGATCCTGGGATGGATGGGCTGCTCGGTTGGGCTGCTACTCAATTGAGCTCATGGTGGGATCCTGCCTTGGGATACTCGACCGGGATACTTGTCCTGGATACTTGGGCTTGGTTTGGCTGCTCGGTTTGAATACTTGGCTCGGATACTCGGGCTTGGATACCTGGCTTATGGTGGTCTTGGCTGAAGGTGAAAGGTGAATGGCTTCTGGTTATAGGTGGAAGGCTTATGTCTAATGCGAATGGCTAATGGTTAATGGCTAAACCCTGTCTCAATCCCTTTCAGAGTACCCTTTGCGTATGATCCCTAACTGGCGAATAAACGTCTTTGAGGGGAAGAAATAGAGTGCCAGGACCTTACCTTCTAGCTAGCTATTTGAGGGGAAGAAATATAGGGTCAGTCATATCTTCCCGAACCTCAATTTCACCCGGTAAGTAATGACCTTCTAGCTCAGCAATTACGATCTATAGTGATAGAATGGAGGTGATCCCTTTATGTTCCGATCTTGCAGTAACTCGGCCCTACGACTATCTGTTAGGCCATGTCGGTAAACATGCTTATTGGCCTTTTCTCTTTCTGCCCAACCTGTGTTGAGATGGTCCTATGAAACAATTGGAAGTGGGTCCACTCGGTCAAGATCTGGATTCGGGCGAGATGATGGCTATTGAATCGGCGAGAATGTTGGCTGGGATACTTGCCTTTGCTTCTCTGTCTTTGCCTCTTATGCTTTTCCCACTCTAGCTGACCTTGGCCCACCATACTCCTTTATTCCTGTTCATAAAGGTGCCTGCCCGGAAGGCTTACCGAAGACGCAATGGGGTGGATGGATAGCGGGGGCATAACGCAAGACTCATAATTCGATAGCAGAATCAAACAAATCAATAAGGACCAGCATCCGAAGCCGGACAACCAATCATGAGAAAGAAAGGGTTGGGATGATCCTTACTGGATTGACCTTTCAGGACCTGGACCTACCTTCCTTTCATAACCTTATTCTCGAAAGTATCTGTAAGTAAGTTATCTAAGGGTTGATCAGGACCTTACTACTGGGTGGGCAGGACCTACTGCCTGAAAGGACCGACCCTTCGCTACGCTCGCTCAGGTAAGGAAGGTAGGTAGACTTTTCTCTTTTCCCGAACCATATATAAGCTAAGATAAGGGCTTAGGAGATGGGATGGTATGGAGAGTCAAGGACAATCAGTCAGAGAGTGAGTGCTGTTTCTCTGCTACGAGGCTTTCGCCTAGTCCCGCCAGCCCAGCGTTGTTGGTTGGTTTCAACTTATCTGGGACTCTCGTGCGTGTGAGTTTCCGTGCGGTGCTGTCCCTCACTTTTATTGCTTCCTTCCCCCTTTCTTTCCCTCCCCCCCCTAATCCCGATATTACGCATTCATTCCGTGCTCCCAATATCATATAGAGAGAGAAAGGCAGGCTGCCCCTGTTTCGTGCGTGTAGGTGCCGTACATGGGTGGGTAATACTAAAAGGCCATACTGCCCATTAATTCATTTCTGTATGGGCCGTTAGGGAAAGATAGGCGGGCAGATCATCGCATCGTATATATGAGGCTATGCCATAATACTAGTGGTTGATCATCCAACCTATACAATACTGGCTGGTTTTTTCAGACCTGCCACAACCCTGACACTATCGGGCGGTCGGGCACTATAACTAGAATTGGATCACCGAAACCGATAGGGAGCATGGGACCGATGGCGGGCACCGGGATATTTTCTACGATGATTTGGTTGGAAGGTTGGATTTGGCCCCTCAAAGAGCAGAGCGAAGCGAAGGTAAGGCTTGCTGGATCAGGAAGTTAGATGAGGGAAACAAACTATATAGATATAAGGGTAGCTGACCTAGTGAAAGGAAGGATATGATAAGCCATCTTGAAACTATTAGAAGGACCTGCCGACAAAGATGGATGCATAAGTAAGTAGTAAGATTATGTCAGTGAAAGCTAGCATTGGACTCTAACATGCTTGTAAAACCAAAGTAAGGCGTTACCTAAATCACCTACCCTCAAAGCCCAGTATATCTTCGGTACTCTCGCTACAAATTTGCTTGAAACTACCAAAGGGTGCGTAAGCATGGCTCGACTCAATCTATTTTCAAGATGAATTGGTCTTCAATTCAGGGTGTTATTCGTCTATTGATTAGCCGCCCCGCTAATATGTATGTATATTGGTGTGCTTTCTAGATGTATTAGGTTGTTTCGCCTCTGCATAAGTCCTCAACAAGTGGGGGGATTGGGGTGGGTGGGTAAATAGTGGTCGAGAGTTCGGCAGGCTCACCCTCTCCTCTCCCTCTTCAATTTACTTATTGGGTCTCAAATAAGTAACTAAAAGGCGGTGGTCGAGCACCTAAAGGTGATGGCGGCCTTAACAGTCGAGCATGCTTACGCATCCTTAACAGTCGAGCACCTAAAGGTCCTTATGGTCGAGCACCTAAAGGTCCTTAACAGTCGAGCCCCTGCCGGTCCTGGTGTTTTTGTAAAAAGAAAGGATGGAGAGGGGGGCCATGCCCCGATAGTTCTCTTCGATTGATTAGCCTTCGACGTAGCCCTCGATGAATGAGCCTTGGATGGGTATTAGCCTCCTTTAGCCAAATATATATATATATATATGGCACTGGGTAAATACAAATACTTGCATTACAATAGGATTCCCGTAGGGGAAGGTGGACCATAGTGATTCCAGGAGGCGGGGAACCATTGCGAAATTCTCTATCCTATCTTCATTCCACCGCTTGGAACGTCACGCACGCTTGAAGTTTGAATCATTGGTCTCCAAATCAATCACTGGCATCCGAATCGACGCCACTATTAATTAAGAAGGGGGCCACCAAAATCAAGTTCTAATATAGATATGGTACCTGCAACATTTGAATCTACGACATTCGAGTCGCCTGCGTCTGATGAATCTGTAACAGCCGAGCGAGCCATAGCATCATCTCCAACTTCTCCAGCTGTTAATGCTGCTGAGAATTACATCGATGCTGTTCCAGTCGGTGGTGGTGCCCCTATCTCTGGTGGTTCTGGTGGTGATGGCAATAGTGATTATTACAATGCTGGTTATGCTGTTAACGCCAGTGAATGCCGACGGTGCTGTCGGTGAGACTTTTCATGCTCTTCAAACTATTGGTTGGTATTTATAGCGCTGTTCCAGCTGTTGGTGGTGGCGTCGTTCCTCTCCTGTTAGTCGAGTCACTTAACGTACCTCTCCTGTTAGTCGAGTCACTTAACGTACCTCTCCTGTTAGTCGAGTCACTTAACGTACCTCTCCTGTTAGTCGAGTCACTTAACGTACCTCTCCTGTTAGTCGAGTCACTTAACGTACCTCTCCCTTACGGTCGAGTCACTAACGTACCTCTCCTCTTCAATTTACTTATTGGGTGGGGGGGCTTATGGTCGAGCCCCCTAAAGGGTCCTTATCAGTCGAGCCCCCTAAAGGGTCCTGTTAGTCGAGTCACTTAACGTACCAGCAGTGCCGTTCCAGATGTTGACGCTGTTGCTTGGATACTATAAAAGTATACATATAATCCCCGCGGCTGACACAGAGATAGGGCAAAAATGATTGTAGCCACTGCTGTATGGAGGGGTTAGGATATCACAGTTGGTCCCACTAGCCGACTCGATCTAATGGCCTTTATTTAGGCTCAAAGGGAGAATCCGGATTGATAGAGCCCTTGGCGAGAGAATCTGATTAAGAAAGTAATCGGTAGAATCCGGATGGGTAAGCCATTGGCCCTACCTGATTAGTAAAGTCCCTATTGGTAGGAAGGTTCCCATCTGAGAAGTCGTGGTGGCAAAGCCCAGGTCCAGGTCAACATGGCGATCCAGCTTTTCCAATTATTATTCAATACAATTATAAGCATACAATAGGATCAAGCCTAGTAGGATAATAAGTCCAATCCAATTAAACAAGTCTAAGAATATTTTCCAAGGTCTATCGAAGACTTCCGCTTCATACCATTCAACCCAAGGTTCAGCCCATAGCTAAGGGGCCTCATACCAGCTCAGAGGTGAATAGACTCATCCAACAGCATCCTTAAGTAGGCATGCATGAATCCTACTTAAGTCTATGGTTACGACTAAGTTACACTAATTCCTTTGAGGTAACAGCATGAAGACTGCTACTACCCCTAATTAGGAAGGAGGCCAGAATATTGAAGTCCGCCTGTCCAATTCAAAGTAGGCACACCATCTGTATCCTTCCGGCATAGTGCTTTAGCTGTTCTAGCTATTCTGGACAGTGAATAGGCATCCATCCTTAATGTTGAGGACATCCAGACCCCGTATCCTGTTTGAACCTAGCCATATCGAATGTTCGGAGGGCAGATACATACCCACCCTCATGTTTTGAGAGGAGGGGCATACGGCACACAGGCCTTAATAACACTTGCGGAATGAATCGCTTAGTGGGGACTGCTTGCTATAGTCCGGGAGTATCGAATCAAATCAAGAGGGCAGTCATAGTAGTAGGTTTTAAGATCCCATTATTCCTCTCCCTTATGGTCGAGCGGCCTTACGGCACCTATTATTCTCTTCGCGGACACGTTATCTACGCATTCACCTCGCTTTACATCCAACCCATAAACCCATTGTAAATCAGTCTCGTCGTTACACACCCTGGCTGGGCACCCATCGTTATACAGAGAAAGAAACTTAAGCCCACAGTGAACCTACCTGCCTGCCTGCCTGATCTCTTATTTCGCTCTGCCTGAGATCTCTTGAGACCTGTCCGTCTCTCGATCTTGCTACCCAACCACCCAAGAGCTTGGCAGAACGCTTTGCTCGAACCCGACCTACGAACGAACCTTCGAGACCTTAGACCTGCCTGAGATGATAGACCTTGCTGACTGACACTGCTTCTCTCTTTACTGCCTTCCTTACACTGGCTCTACTTACTCTCCCTTTCCGTTCTTTCTCCATTCTTGTTTTCTCTATATCTATTCCCGTATTTTTCGTTTATCCATACTCCTCCCGCTTCTTTCTTTTTTTAGCTCTGGCGTTCTGCCCACGGTTATTGAATCAACCAGTTAACAAATATTCTTATGATAGGAGATCATCGCCAAGATAGAGGGGCCAGTGCGCGAAGTAAGCCAGTGGTCGGTCGCCAAATAGGAAGGAAGTGGTCGACGATAAGGAGGCGGTCATTGACAAGAGGTGGTAGTCATTATCAATAGCCCATAAGTGCCAGTGGTCATTGATTCGAGGTCATTGCTTGAAGGTCAATTTTGATAGCCGCTAGTCGATTCTAGAGTTGATGCCGGGTGTCGATGCCTTCTTGGATGTTTTGGTAAATGTCTCCTTGCACTCGGAAGCGCAAGACCCTCCGGACCTTGTATATTTTGGAACCAATATATCAATTGGAGGATGTCTTCCTTTAGGTGTTGGAACCGATGAACCATGCTTACTTACAATGAAACCTGCTTTTGAGAAGTTGATAAGACCCATTGGTGTATTATAACGTATATAATGCAACCTGATAAAATGAACCATCTGTCAATAGAGGCGTTCCCTATATTCACAATCCGCCTTCTGGCCACATTCACTTAAAGCCGCACCTGCCCACATCTTACGATAGAAGAGTTCCAACTGACCCTTCTGCCAAGAACTGAATAATTAGCTATCTTACTATATCTTCTCTTTAGTCCCCTTCATTGATCATCTTCCGGTGCCGCTTATTCTGGTAATGAATAAGGATCGGATTCCCCTTACCTTCTATCGGAACCGCTTCTGGGGAAGTGATTTCTTTTTCCGATGGGAGGAGCCGAGCTCAGGCAGCCCTCTCGAGTGGGTTGGCAGCAACGTTATTGTATTTTGCAGCGCGGATGAAAAAGATACGGCACGAGACCGGTAGTTTGAATCTTGAGCTTAATTCTTTTCTTCACGTTTTTGAGCGGCCAAGTGAAGGCGTATCCAATGTGCTCTGTAAACAACAACAAGACTTCTCCCTTTTCCCTTTCCCCTTCCCTTATTCCTTTCCCTTATTCCTTTCCCTTCCCCGTACCCCATCCCTGACCTCGCCTGGGCCGTCCACTAAGAAATTGTGGCCGTCCGTTCCCTATCCTTGATCAACCTATCCTTGATCGTCCTATCCTAGGATTCCTATCCTTGATTCCGTCCTCTTTCCTGACCTCGCCCTCCTTGGGTCGGTGTTTCAAGCTTCCTCACTTTGAAGTGCCCACCGGAAGAACAGGTTTCATAGGCCGATCAATAATCAAATATGTATGTCCCAACCTGGTCTCGCCCACCTTTGGTCTCGCCCTCCTTACTGACCTCGCTATACTCGGTTCAAGCTTACTTTTTCATGCCTACCCTGGGGATGCGCTCTTCGGTCAATAAGAAAGAAAGGAAGGATGTCGGCGGTAATGGTCCTCAACCTACCGATTTACCTGAACCGAAGCTGTCTTACTTATCACGAGGCTTTCTTATCATAAACAACGTATACTTGACTTGATCACGAACAACTACCACCAATAAGAATATATGCAATAAGAAAGGAAAGAAGATATGTATGTGATAGTACTAATCTGAAGATGGCTTATGGTGACTGACCGACCCGGTTAACCAGCCCCATTGAGGGTACCACGGGTCCTTATCTTATGCTAACGAAGGCAGGTGCAGTTGATCCTTATCTTACAGAAAAAAAAGGTTATGCTTCGACTACTGAAGAAAGTGAAATTTATGTTGGTAGATCAACTGAAACTGCGACTAGATATGGACCGAGATCCAACCACCTCTGCCCCTATGGTACCTAGGTAAACGGGCTGCTTATCTGGTTCTTCAACTGTCTCTGTATCCGCTCCTGCTGCCTTTCTAGCTGCCTTTTACTGCATTGGTGGCAGCAACGGATCCAAATCCATTGCTAGCAGCATCCCTTCCAGATAAAGAACCCGTCGATTAATGGGTGTTTGGGGGCTTAATCCATGTCGCTGTATATGAAAGGGAAGCTGATAGATGGACAAAGCTAATTTCATATAGCATTTTTCCGATAACAAAATCTCTAGGAACATCACTTGGAACACGTGCTAAGGCACCTCCTAGATCAAATAGGTGGAAAGCAATGATGGTGAGTGCGTCCGGACCTGAGCCATTAACTGGTACCTCAGCCCGGTAAGTAAGCACCTAACTAGTTTTCTCTTCCTCCGATAGAAGCCATTGAAGGATGTACCTTACCTGTTACTACCTATGTAAGCTAGGCGAAGAAGCTCATGGAAGCCCTGGATCTATATACCACCTGTGATCACACATCCCGAACCTCTACAACGTGCGTGGTACAAGCATCACGAAACCACGGGAGACCCCTGCGGGCACTACACCGAGGATATAAGTACCTCGGAACTCGCATAAACCAGACCGAGGCAGACCTTAAGGGATTACATGGGCACAGACCAATGAGAGGGGAGACCTTGCCATACTTCACAGACATTAGGGCATATCGATAAGGATAAACAAGTGGGACTAAGACATCCGAACAGTTATCACCCGGACACAGAATCGAAGCATACCTAAAACACTTCTATTTCTCTTTCAACATTTCTATTTTCTTGGATGCACTTAAATTATCGCTGGCACATGATCTCTGCACCGGCGTAGGTAACCTGTTGATGAAAAAAACAGCAGTACTAAATGCTTCAGCCCATAGATACTGAGCTTTTCAACATCATAGTTAGTGCAGTTTCCACAATCTCACTAAACACGGAAATGGCCTTTTAGGAGGTTTTGGAAAACGTATGATTCATCACTCGTTCACTTCGTTCAACAGCTGGAAGAAATGAATGAGATATATTATATATGTCATTATGCATTCATGAATTCTATATTCCCGTGGTTCATTCTTTATATATGTCATTACGCTTCAAAACCTCCGCCGGGGATTGGGGTGGGTGGGTAAATAGTGGCAAAACGAATAGTGTATTCTGCTAAAACCTCCGCCAAGGATGCGTAAGCAGGCTCGACTGATAAGGACCTTTAGGTGCTCGACCATAAGGACCTTTAGGTGCTCGACTGTTAAGGCCGCCATCGAGACCCCCCCACCCAATAAGTAAATTGAATGCGGAGCACGCTCGACCAACGGGCCGCCATCATGCCCCCGGCAGGGTGAGGTACGAACGCTCGACTGTTAAGGCCGCCATCGCCCTTTTTTTGACTTATTTGAGAGGCCAATAAGTAAATTGAACCTTTAGGTGCTCGACCAAAAGCCCCCCCACCCAATAAGTAAATTGAAGAGGGACGAATGAATTCATATGGTGAGGGATAACCTACACAAATTCTGATATAACCTTGACGGACAATGAAATATACATCCGTCTCGACTCTACTGTCCATCCAGAATTGATTCGGTCCCATTCGACCGGTTCTACTCTGTGTCAAATGCCGCCATCCATGTGCGAGCTGCAGGGAGTGCTTCTTTCACTGGCGCTGGTCCAATAGGTGCTGCTTCGCACCTTTGGTGGAGTCGGAACTCCCATCACCAGCAGAAGACACACGACACGCCCAGGTCCATCAGAACTCACTCATCGGGGTCATCTTCGCCGTCATCGTTCTGCTTTATGGTATGACAACACTTCGAAGACTCGTAGATGACCTTTTCTTTCTTAGCTCGGACAGAATATTGGTTCTTCAAACAAAGCTGAGAAGGCGGCTTGCCCTACTGGTTATGAAAGAGCCATTTCCTTTATAGACCTAAGAGCAGCACTAATGCCAGGAGTCGCGCCCGAATAAGAAAAGGACCTTTCCATATCTCTTGACTGACTATTGTTGGCTCAGTCAGTTGTCCAAGCTGGGTGGGCTGGCTGAACGTAGCAGCCAGCTCTGACCTGAAGAGGGATAACCTTTTCTTCCCCTCAAAGCCTGAGCATAGCGTAAGTGACTGATTTCTTCCCCTCAAACAGGTAAGTGATAACCCTCCCTTCGCAGAGCTAGCGAAGAATAAGACCAGGACCAACTCATAGAGAAAAGTACGAAGATCAGGCAATTCTCTTTATTCCTATTTACTCAGAGGGCTATAAGTGCATCGGCTTATTAGGAAGGATATTTGATTCGACCAACCACTCACTCCGGTATGGGGCGGTCTCCGTCTCCACAGACATTAATTCATGATCATAGAAATGGCATGCATCCTTGCCTAGCCTAAACTCGTTGAGTCCCTATCGATCGCACTCTTTCTTTCTATTGTATGTAGGCCTATTT
>Ga0181456_100038_pt1 | contig 15105 bp, 14 predicted proteins | sample InSIn3SAF170_2_FD_119057 | JGI IMG/M metagenome (GOLD analysis project Ga0181456, IMG submission 119057) | Clean room microbial communities from NASA Spacecraft Assembly Facility at Jet Propulsion Laboratory, Pasadena, California, USA -... ...
CAACGAAAGCATTGAGTAAGATGAAACCGATGGCGATGGCTAACGGTAACTGGATGATAATAATTAAAGCACTTCGCCAGTGAAAGAGGAAAATAAATACAATGACCGAGGCCACTATCATTTCTTCAATGAGTGTCCCTCTTACCGAAGCAAGAGAATCGTTAATTAAACCGCTCCGGTCATAAACAATGTTAAATTTTACGCCTTTTGGTAAACCAGCCGAAACTTCCTGCATTTTAGCTTTTACATTATTGATGACCTCCGCGGCGTTTTCGCCGTAGCGCATCACTACAATACCACCTACTGCTTCGCCTTCACCGTTTAAATCAAATATACCCAGGCGGCTTTCGCCCGTCATTTGTACAGTGGCTACATCACTAACCCGAACTGGAATGGTGTTCTGGGTAGTAATAGGAATATTCTCAATTTCTTCGGTAGATTTAAGGTAACCAGTGGTTTTAATGATATAGCCAATGTCGCTCATTTCAAATTTGCGGCCCCCGCTTTCGTTGTTATTAGCCCGCACGGCACTCATTACCTCCGGGACCGATAAATTATAGTAGGTTAATTTATTAGGATCCAAGGTTACCTGGTATTGTTTCTGAAAACCTCCAAAAGAGGCAATTTCACTTACCCCGGGAACATTCTGTAATGAAAATTTAACGTACCAATCCTGAATAGCCCGCTGTTCGCCTAAGTCCATACCTGGCGCATCCAGCGTGTACCATAAGATATGTCCTACCCCAGTTCCATCCGGACCAATGGTGGGGATAGCACCTTCCGGGAGTAATCGGTTAGCATAATTGAGGCGCTCCAGTACCCGTTCCCGCGCCCAGTAAATATCGGTTTGGTCTTTAAAAATGACGTAAATGAAACTCATACCAAACATGGATACTCCCCGCACATAATTTACCTGAGGCATGCCTTGCAGGTTCGTAACCAAAGGGTAGGTCACCTGGTCTTCCATGATTTGCGGGCTGCGGCCCATCCACTCGGTAAAGACAATCACCTGGTTTTCCGAAAGGTCCGGAATTGCATCTACCTTGTTGGTGCTAACCGAATATACCCCCCAGCCAAAAAGACCTGCTGCTATCAGCAGGATAATTAGTCTATTGTGGAGGGAAAAAGAAATTATTTTACTTATCATATTTACAAAACAGGGTAGTTCGCTTTAAAACTTAATTGTTAGAGCTAGTAAAGAGGTTGCTAAAACCTATTATGCCTTGCGTTTCTTTTAATTGATTCATATTGGTATAAGGCTTTAGCCAAATTTTAAAAAAAGCTACTCCTTTATTTTCGGGTTCCTTTGGTCTTAATTTTTCTTGCATTAACAGCCATTGTTTGGGGTCGTAGTTGATTTGGTAATGGTCGGCGGCTTGTTTAAAAAGTGCATCCAGCTCCTCATCAAAGTAATCTTCCATGCTATCAGTTCTTTAAAGTGTTAAATAGGAGGTGTTTGATAAATTTTAAGGAAGTTCTTAATCCTTAAAATTTATTTTAACTTGGCCATCGTGCTTGAGGGCTACTATCAAGTATTTAGATTGATTCGTTTCTACTTTCACTAGTTCCATTACATACATAATACAATTAGCATAGCTCCAGTCTTTTCCAAATGCATGGAACAAGCGAAAACCATTATCTGGTTAATAGAAACTTATTTAGTCAGCATATTGATAATCCAAGATGAAAGTGTTTGATGTTGTGAAATCCAAATTCAACAAAGCCGTTGAAGAAAAACTTAGGCAGAAATTAGGTTAGAAGGTAATTACGATTGTTCGCAATCTATCAGAGCCTATTTAGTGCTTTTTTGTAAGCTTAATTAAGTTGAATGGAATTCACGCTTTAGAAGGCAGCATTAAAGGGATACAACAGCCGTCGCTTCTTAAAAAGAAAGGAAACTAAATAATAAAGGTTTGATGTAAGATGCCGATTAACCTGCCGGATATGGGAGGAGGCAAGGTGAAATGAGGAGTTGTTTCCAGTAACGCCGGCCGGATGTTGTCTGAGAAGTCAGGATAAGTAACCGGTTCTTTTAAGGCCTGGCTAACTTGTTCTGTACCAGAACGGAATTGCGTTTGTACCGCGATGACTCCAGGAACGACGCAGGTAATATCGTTACATGGATTGTCGTGGTGTGATTGAGCACTTTTAGATGCGTGGTCACAGCAGCAGGCCGGGTCAGTGACAAAACTAATGGTTCTTCCTTTTACTCCAGTGCAGTTTTGCAAGTTCACACGGAAGCCGGAAGAAGCCAATAAGATGGCTACCATTAAGCTAAGGTGAATAAATTTATGCAATGCCTTCATCGGAGGTTTTAGGAATTTATAAATACGGTATCAACACGATAGTTGGATATGCCGAATTATTTTTCTTTTACAAAAGTACTTAAACAAAGGAAAATGGTTGTTACATAATTTTAGAAAAGAGTTATATAAATCGGTTAAAGTATCCTTAATGCCGTTGTTAGCAGGTATTTAATTTTTAGAAACGCACTATTTTTTTATAGATTTAAAAGTATAACAATCCTGAATGCTTACAAATTCCTATGGTTGCCAATTTCGAATCTATCATCAAGCAATATAAATCCGATTCAGAGTCGGTGTATAATACCTGGTTTATTAATAACGAAGACCGCCTGAAAGCATTTCGGTCCATCCGGCGTGGGGTTATCCAGGTAATTGAGGATATCAAAACAAAAAAGTTCGGTAATGACTTTAAAGGTAGTTCGCTTGAATTTGTTTTAGCTTCCATTACAGAGCAAAAACAGGTATTTGAAGGGGCTTCCCACCCTTTTTATTGGAAACCTAAGTTACGTATTCCGGATATTTATGAAAATGAACCGAATAAAGTTGCTTTCGGCCAATTTCTGGAGGCTGTTTTAAAGGCAAATTCACCGGAACAGATTGTTAAGGAAATTATACGCTTGGACAGTTTAAAAATTAAGGGGTTGGGCCCGGCAGTGGCCAGCATTCTTTATTTTTTGCATCCTACCTTAGTTCCACCTTTTAATACTGCTATTGTAAATGGGTTTAACTTTTTATTTAAAGATAAAAAGAAGCTGGGCTCCTGGAGTGAGTACCTTAAAATCCGGGAAGTATTGCTGGAAGTGAATAGCCAACACCGAAATGAATTTTCATCAGACTTGGGTGCTATTGCAGGTTTAATGTTTGAAATAGGAATGCAGCGCTTGGTCTTAGGAAACGATGAATACTTATCAGAAGCGGAACGAAAGAAGCTGGAGAATTTAATTGATCGACGGCACAAAGCTGTGAGAGAAGAGAAAGAAGAAGAAAATCTCCACGCTGAAATGCAATACCATTTGCTTAAAATAGGCGCAGCCCTGGGGTATGACGTTATCTGCGCCATGAATGATAAGTCAAAATCATTTAATGGGGCTAGCTTTTCTTTCCACTGTTTACCGGATTTCCCAAAGATGGATGCCGATAAAGATACACTTAATACGATTAAACTAATTGATGTTTTGTGGTACGAAAAAGGTACTAATAATATAATAGGGGCCTTTGAGGTGGAAAAGAGTACCAGTATTTATTCTGGTATTCTGCGTTTAACAGATTTAGCTTTTTCAATCGGAGATGGAGATGAAGTTTTTTATATCATCATTCCCGATGCCCGGGAAAAGGATGTCCGGTTACAACTGTCCCGGCCTTCCATCCGGAATAACCGGATTCTCATTCATTATATTGTTTTTTCGGACTTGCGGCAACACTGCGAGGCTATTTGTAAGTTTGGCGAAAGCCATGCTATTCTACAGAAAATAGCAAAGAAAGTAGTCTGAAGATTAAAATCGGGGTTGCTCCTGTTTGTAATTTCTAATACTTTACTGCGCGTTCACCTCTGTTATTATCTTTTAGCTGTTCTTAATTGTAAATTTATTTCCTTTTTAAGGCCAGACTATCCTTTGCTGTTCTTATCCAATCCACAATCAGAGCCTTATCCTTTTCATTTAGTCGGGCATTATGATGAATTAAAGTATAAGAGGATAAGGGCATTTTATTATCCTTGATACTATTTTCAATAGCTCGTAATTTGCTCAATTGCCTTCTTGTGGAATAGGTACCAAATTCACTAAAATTTAGTTCTGCTTTGCCCTCTTTAATATGGTTGGATAAAAGCCATCCTATAGGCTGGATATGAAAATACCAGAGGTAGTTAGTATTATTACTATGACAATCGTAACAGGCTGTTTGAAAAATAGATTGTACCTTATTTGGCAGGATAAAGGTTCTGGCTATGTCGGTCGGTAATGCCTGCCCGCTTTGGTTACGGGCAGGCGGAATAAATTGAATGGCAATAAATACCATTAATAACAGTGCTAATAAGGCTTTCTTACTAAAGCGCATGACTAATTAAGTACCTCTTTCACTTCTCCACAGGTAAGCATCGATTTGCCGTAGTAAGGATTTTTTATTTCTTTGGTTTCACTTAACCAATTTGCTCCTTTGTTATCGTTGTACATCGGGCAATGGTCCAGGTACAAAGTCTGTCCGCTCCCAGCTACCTTTACCAAGTCGTACAAATCTTGGCTAAGAATATCAAAATGTTCCCGCTGGTGCGCAATTTTATCGGCATTCACACCGATATGCTCCGCATGTTCGCGAGCATCTTCTTCTATATCTTCATAAACCTTTTTCTGCTCAGAAGTTAAAGAAGATTTATCGAACTTTTTCATAATATTCACTAGCCTGTTGCCGGCTTCAGCAGCATCTTTTCCATTATCGTTGGCCAAAGCATTTTTTAACTCCAAGTACCCAGCTACCATCTCACTTGTAACTGCAGGTGCCTTTGTTGAGGTAACGCCAGTGGAAGCAGCTTCTGTATTATCTGCTGGGACAGCTGCTGCACTGCTGTTATTATTTTCCTCTGATTGATTGGTTTTACTATTACACGCTGTAAAAGAAATTGCTGCTAGGGCAATGCAAATAATTGTAGTTTTCATCTTAGAAATTTTATGGTTATACATGGAATTAAATTTATTTACGCGCTAACGTTACTGGAACAATAATTAAGTATAACGCTGCTGAATTAACAATTTTATTGGTTCGCTATACTCTATGTTGTTTCATTAATTTTACTATTATCCATTTTAAACTTACCGGTATCAATAACGACCAAAGAAGCACCTGCGCCTAGGTTCTGGAGCTTGTGGTAAATCTATCTTATTAAAAATTCTTTCTGCATATTAATGAAGAAGTTAGTTTGACCGATGCTGTTCCGGGACACATTCAGGCGCATGGTCGTATTTAGCAACGCTACTATCTCTAATCCTACTCCGACGCTGGCTAGCCACTGATTGGACAAGGTGCTTTGGATTTCACGTGCTGGAAAACGGTTACGTACATATCCGGCATCAGCAAAAATGGTCGGGTAGATGGCCAATGGCAAGGTGTTGAATTGCTTAACGGGGATGAAGTGCAAGGACAAAATGCGTTCCCACAGCCGATAACGCAAGCTGGATTTACCTAACCCGAATGCTGTCCCATTAATGACGTACAGGTCGAACCCTCGCAAGAACTCTTCCTCATACCCTAGCCCCCGTAGTTGGTTAAACGGTTGATTTTGGGGATAGCTGAACCGCCATTTCCCGACTAGCCCCCATGACCAACGGTTAGTAAGCGGCCGGTAATAGCCGCCACCAACCCTTAGCTCCAAACTACGCAGGTCGTCTGTTGGGAACAATCCTCGCTGCCGGATAGAACCTACTATTACCAACCCAGCGATTGGGTAATTGACATTGTCGCGGGTATCGTGGCTATACTGGTAAGCAACTTCAAAATAGCGCTGCACCAAGCTACTGTTGAGATGATAATAGGGATTTAGCTGGACAACAGTATCAGTAATTCGGTCTTGAATATAGCCTAGTTCTAGTCGGTGTACTTCGTAGAATCCACGCCGGCGCTGCAATTGGATTAGACCTTCCCACTGAGTTTTAATTTCCGTATCCTGCGGACCTGTGTACACAAGCTTGTCATTGGCGGTATTGAAAGCCATATTCTGGAACCCTCGGTACCGGGCCAACACGTTGATGCCGGTCTGGCGTTTTTTATCCAGGTAGGGAATCTCGTAACTGACCTGCAGCCGGTCAGAAAACCCGGTTTCTACTGCAAAACGGAGTTTTTCTTTGCGTCCCCGGAAGTTGGCATGATACAAGAAGGCTCCAAAGGTGGTTCGGCGGAGATCCCGGTCGCGCTCGTTCCACCATTCGTTAAAGTTTCGGTCGGCTAGTTTAAAAACGGGAGCGGCCCACAAATACCAATTTTCTTTTACTTCTATATTAATAGCAAGCTGATTGCCCCTTTTGCTAGCCAATACCTTGACATACACAAACAGAGTGGTATTAAAAACCCGTTGCCGGTTGCGCTCCAATCTAGCTGCCAGATGGCGACTGTGAATAGTATCACCAACCATAAGGTCCAATTCTCGCGCAATTATGAAGGCTTTAGTGCGACGATTTCCCGTAATCTCTAGTTTACCAACTTGGAAAATTGTATCCGGTGCCTGAGCGACCGCTTCCGGTGAGGCTGTCGCCCAAATACATAATAAGCCCAAAATTTTCCAGATATTATTTTCATAAATGCGCATGCAGTGATATACAAGTGGTTGCTTGGCTATTATCAAAAGTAGCTTACCTATCGGCGATATGGAGAGGAATTCAATTTCTTATGTAAAAGACAATTCATCTAATGAAGCACCTTGTTTGAGTAATTAGATAGTGAGGCAAAAAGTTAGCATAAATACTAAATTTACTTATTGATAATAATTTTGTCAACATGGAGCGCATGGATTTTGAAATTGATAATAGTTGGTATTTTCCTATATAGGTCATTATGGTATCGATAAAATCCAAAATAGCCCAAAACTTAAATATTAAAGTAAAAGTGTTTAAGTACAAGTAAGAGCACGTTCCGTCATCTTATTCTATACTTTTATTTATAATAGACGTTTTATAGAATTCTAGATAAGAGTTATATCTTTTTGTTCAAAGAATATTAAATTCACATAATTATATATTAACAAAATTGTTAAAGGAAAGAAAGTTCTACTTCATTTTTCCGTCCTTTTTGAGAAATTTTGTTAACCTATATTCGGATTAGATATCTATTTTTGCCTTGTCAGGGTTAGGCTTTTCACATGATGATGCTTGGATTTTCCAGCAGAACGGTATCGCCAAATCAGAAAACCGGAAAGGGATAAAATACCCGGTAAGAGCCCCCCAATCGTATAAAGTATTTTCACCCATAATCCCGCATAATTACCAAAATGTAAGGGCGTCAATACCGTAGTTACTCTTTCCCGCCAGGGTTTATCCCGCAGCAGCTGGACCTTTATGACCTGCCCGGTTCGAGAATCAACCTGTACCCGGCTGTAAAACTTACCATAATAAGCCGGGTCACTCTCCAGGCGGCCTGATATCTGCAGGTTTTCGCTTGCCTGAGCCGGGAAACGTAAATAATTGATTTCAAAGGTCGGCATTTGGGTTTTTACCTCCTTTAAAACTTGGTCAATGGAAGGAAGAAAAGGTGGTGTTTGGATGTGAGCACCAGTTGTTTTTAAGGCACTAGCAATTACCAGGTTTGCCGTCCAAAGCCCGGTTACCACAATTAAAAGGTTAAAGAGCAAGCCCCATACCCCAAGAACCCGGTGCAAGCTGGAGAAAAAACTTCTTTTGCTCTTAAAGGAAATCTGCTGCCGAAACAAAAGGACTCTTAAAATGGCTTTGCGGTATAAAATCACTCCCGTGGTAAGCAGGGTTAAGAAGGCTACTCCGCAGATAAAAACCAGGACCTTGCCAATGGTGCCGCCAAAGAAGGAATAATGCAGGGTTAGCAACACGTGCACCAGCCGCTTATCCGTCCGGTCAAAGGTGTGCAGGACTTGACCCGTTCCCGGATGAACCACCACCCACCAACGTTGGTTTCCCTTTCGTAATTCATACTTCAGCGCCTGGTTTTCCTTTTCAGGTAAACCCGGTATTCTTACTTCCCAGCCCGGATACCTGCTTCTGATTTTTTCAAAAGAACGGTCAATAGAAAGCTTCTGAGCCGTGTGGCCCAAAGAAAGCTCCTTTTTAAACAAGAACTCATCTATCTCATCGTGAAACACCAGCATTGAACCCGACAGGCTGATAACCAGCAGAAATATTCCGGCGATCAGCCCGCACCAATGATGAATGGCAAAGGTTCTTTTGGTTCGCTTCTTCAAGGGGAAACGCTTATATATCTACGGTTAGTCCTAAGGTAAAGCTGGTACCTTTCCCTTTGATGTAGTACTGGTCAAACATCAGCCATTGGGCCCGGGTGGGAAAATAATCGGCGTTCAGCAGGTTTTCTATACCCACCTTTAAAGTAGTAGAAGGTGACATCCGGTAAGAAGAGGAAAGGTTGACAATACGATAAGGATTCACCTTCCCTTCGTAGGTTTTATACAAACCATTCTCTCCTTTCTGGAACCGGTCCCGGGCGCCGGAGCCAATATAATCCAGGCGAAAGTTTAAATGCGGCATCGGGGCGTATTTGGCATAAGCCGTATATTTTGGTGGGGAAATGCGTTCTCCTCCTAAATAGGTATCTTCCACATCTTCAAACTCGCCGTTGTTATTGCCATCCCGCTTGCCTTCCACGTAGGTATAAGTAGCCCCTATAGTTAAATTTTTGGTAGCATAAGCATCCACAGCCAACTCAAAGCCATGAACTTTTTCCGGAGAACGGACTGTGGTATAAAAACCATTTATCTCCTGAAAGCTGGACCCGAGTTTAGAGGTGCTGATGTAAGCCGCCGCTTCCAAGCGGAAAATATTATACTCACTGGCAAAACCCGCTTCATAGTTATTCACGATAACCGCTTCGGTCTGGATATTAGCAATATCCATCACCCGGGCGGCCCGTAAAACCAAGCCTAAATCTGCCACCGAAAAGCCTTGGGAAAAATTAACGTAAGGCTGGAAAAGATTAAAGCGCTTATACTTGAAGCCGCTATTAAATACCAGATTGTTATAGCCAATAATTCCCCCTTTCACGTTAATACTAGTGCCAAAAGTTCTGGTCTGGGCATTGTAAGGCTTCAAAGTGGTGTAATCTTCTACCGCTATATCCATACTTTCAAACCTTACTCCGCCATTATACACCAAGTCTTCAAAGAAAGTAGATTGCAGCTGGAGAAAAGGGGCCTTGCTGACCAAGTTCATTTTCGGCACCCACGTACGGCCATCCAACAATGGCTGGGAAGTGGCATCTTTCAGTAAGTCCACCCCATAGGCCAGGTTGCCGCGGATGCTGTTTCCCAGCGTAAAGGGGGTATTTAAATCCAGGCGGATCCCTTTCTTAGCGGATTGAATCGTAGATTGACCACCCCCTTCGAATTGATTGCTGTAGAAAAAAACGGTGCTGACGTCCTGCAGATAAGCACTTACATTCAGGCTGTGGTTCGCGAACAGGTCATCATGGGAGTATTTCAGAAGACCGGTATGATTCCACCGGGTGCCGGGGGAAGAACCCATGACCTTACCCGGAATAGAAGTAGTTTTACGGCCCTCCCGAATACTGCCCAAAACTTCTACCAAGTCCCCCTGCTCCTGGCTCCCAAAGTAATTATAACTTAGTTGCAACCTTTGTTTATTCGAAAAGTTGTAGCCGGCTTTAGCAAAGCCATTGTAAATTTCATTGTTGCTTAAACCATAAATAGGTCCGATGATATCGCCTTGCGCATCTTTCATTTGACCGGTTTGCTCAAAACTTCCACTCACGGTATAATCGAACTTACCGGTTCGGCCATAAAAGGATTGATAAGCCCGGGCCCCCAAACTACCTTCTGAATGTACAATCGAGCCGGTGGTAGCCAACTCCGTTTTGGAGGAAAATTTCTTCACCCCGGTATTAGATTTAGTAATATAATTAATAATACCACCGGCGGCACCATTTCCATAAATGGAAGTAGCGCCTTTGATTACTTCTATTCGCTCAATGGCATAGGGATCTATTACCCGGATGTCCATGGAGCCATTACGCAGGGGCGTAGATTGCGGCACTCCGTCGATGAGGACTAGTACTTGTCTGCCTCGCAAGCTCTGGCCCCAATTGCTGCTGGTACCGGAAGATACCCCTAAACCAGGTACGGCTACGGCCAATATATCCGCAGGATTATTGCTTACGGTTTGCAATTCCTGGACAGTTTGGGGACTTATAAGGGAGATGGAAGAAGTTAGATTTTCTTTCCGTTCCTCCTTTTTCCGAGAGGTAACCACTACTTCATTTAATAGCCGCGGGAGAGTGTGGAGAGAAACGTTTAGTTCTTTTATTTCTTTTTCCGCCAGTTGAAGCGTTTCTCTTTGCGTGTGATAGCCAACGGCGGTAATAACGACGGTAAAGGACCCTGCTGGTAAATTAGAAAGGCTGAAGTTCCCTTTCGTATCGGTGGTCGCTCCTTTGGTGGTATTTAATAACCCTATAGTCGCATAAGTAACTGGGGTGCCCGTGGAATCGGTAATGGTTCCAATGATTTTGGCGGAATTAACTTGGGCAAAAGAGAGATGAAAGGATAGAAGCAGGCTTAGGAAAAGTAAAAGCTTTTTCATGTAATTATTTGGAACAGTTCTAAACAGCAACAAGGTTACTGGTAATTTAGAATAATTCCAAATAATATTTAAAGAAGGATGCTAGGTAATAAATTGATTTAATAACTCATAAATGAAAATGTCTAGCTTATAAATGGAATTATCTAAAGTAGAGGTGCGAGATGAGGAAGATAATTATTATGGTATTTTCCTTCCGGATAAGTTTGCAATTTGCCAGTGAGAAAAGTTGCTTTTATATAAAGGAGAACTATTTATTTTTAAATGCTTTTAAATAATAACTGTTTTCAATTTTTCATTATCTATTGCTTCTGTAATAAAACCCTCAATACCATTGTGTGTCTCAAAAGCAACTTTTATATTTTCTATCCTATTTAGCCTATGGTAGCTAATTTTAGCACGTAAGTCATTCTAAATTACAGTTCCTATTTTCTCACCCATTCTTACCTTAGTTTCTAATTTATTGCGTGTGTTAAGTATTAAATCTTCATCTAAAACAAAATGATTAGCATCAAGTAGCAATACAATACAAGAGCCGCCAAATGCAAAATAACCCATCTCTTCCCCTTTCTCTACCAATTCATTTGGCTCATAAGTTGAATTGATGCTACCAGCCATGGATGCTCCAACGGGAATAATTAGTATTTGTCCCTTACTTCTCTGTTGTTAATGTGCAAATCTCTTTTTTGTTTTCATGAAAAACTTTAGTGAAGTGGCTCTTTAAAGCGATTGGGGACACTGAATAATAAGTGCCCTCTATTTTTTTTGATTTTGACGGGATTCCTTTAAACGGGAAATGGTATCTATGATAATCGTGGGGTGCTAGCCGTAAGATAATCATAGAAGCATTGTTATACTTTTCTGCTAATCCATCATCATTCAAAAATTCTCTTAATGTAAATTTCCGGCCTTTTACATAAAAACATTTCACTTGTGAAACATTTTGAAAAGCCAAAATTTTACCATCACCTGGAGAGATAAGACCGTGGCTAATTTTACGAGCATCTGATTTTAATCTTCTGTAAAAGAAATCATTAAACGATTTAAATTCATTTACTTTCTTTATTGCCTCGCTCATATCAATATTAAACGAATCAATAAAAGGTTGAATTCTATCTATAGAAGAAGAACTATCCATTATCTCACCATACCATTCTGTGATAAATTTATGTTTGGCTAATGGCAAAATTGCTTTTGCACCAAACGGGTTATAATATAAAAAATTTAATATTTCCTCTGCGGGTGGGTGCTCAATTTCAATATTGGCGTTAGCTCTGTTAATATACTTAATATCCATTTTATATTTTACCCTTTGAAGCATATCTCCATTTAGCGATAGTCTGAATTGAAATCACTAATTTTTTGCCTGCATTGCTGCTATCTACGGGAAACACTCGTTTCCCGCGAAAATACTAAAAACGGCAACCTGCCAGGAGATGCGGCGTGTTTAACTGCTGGACCGTTTGGAACCATACTTTTTTCTGATGGCTATCTTTGACTGCTTCTTCGCTACTTTAATCATGGTCTCTAAAGCAGTATTCTGTAGCTGCAATTGCGCTAGCTGCGCTTACGCTGCTTATAAATTGTCATTCTAATAGGTTAGTGTCTTCATAGGGATAGGGTGAAGTGTTATAGTTAGTATTTATTTACATTTTGGAAAGTGTGTTTTGCTGTCATAACCATGTAACGCCACCATTTTGTCTTAAATTAAATAACCCTCCGAATCATTTTCAGAGGGTTATTCATCATCTTGCTTTCCTTGTTAAAAGCATACTAAAATATCGGACGTTTATGCATTAAACGGAAATCGCCTAATTCTTTAATCTCCATTTCCTGTTCCATAATCATCATTTGCGCTTCCTCCCGGAAAGATTTGTCCTTCCCATATTTGAGTTCGAGCTCTGACATCTCTAAGGCTCCTTGGTGGTGATGAATCAGAATCTCGGCAAAATCATAATCAGCATCGATTGTAGCCGGCCAGCTTTTAAGCACCTTCTCGCTTTGTTCCATGTGCATCATCATCTCCTCCCGAAACAGCTTGTATTTTGCTTTATCCATTTTTTTTGCCGCACCATGTTCCGCCATATAAGTCTCTAATCTTTTCTTACTCTCCAGATTACCTTTGTTCGATTTTTGAGCTATTTCTTTAGCTTCTGCATGATATCCGTATTTTAATTCAATATTCCCTACTTCAATCCCACCCTCGTGGTGGTGAATCATCATATGAGCAAAATCAAGATCCGGGTCGCCGGTTTCCGGCTCAGCCATCATTTTTTTAAACATCTTCTCTATGGTAGCATCCATTTCCTGATTAAAAGCATCTTTTTTGGCTTTTTCAAATTCGGGTTGAACTTCATTATCTTCATCCGAACCAAAGTAATGGTCGCAACCAGGCATTGTAAAGGAACTAATTGCAAGGGCAGCAACAATTGTTAGTAAATTAGATAATACTTTTTTCATGTTTACATTGTGTAAAATTTTACATTAAGCTATATGATCAGAGGATTACTAAAAGAGGTGAAGTGTATCCTGTAAACGGCTGATTATTAGACCAGTTTTACATAATTGTTGAAAATACTTGTATAATTGTTTAAAAAACTATTTTAAGAAATAGTTTTTTAAACAAGGATTTGTAACCTTAAATTTTTGCACCCTCACTGTAAAGGAAAAAGGGTTTGAGGTAAGCTAGCCTTATGCAGTAATACCTAAGAAGACAATTATAAAGGATATAAAGGAGTGAAAATAAATAAACCGGAAACCCCTGAAGTCAGTATCCGGTTTATTTATTTTATTTAGTAGAATTAAATTCTATAACAAAAGGTTATAACAAACTGGCGAGATGATACCAGATTTACACTAAAAAATTTTAATGAACTAAAATAGTTTTTTTTGTTAGATTAAGGAAGTTTCATTTTAGTTTTTATGAAACTAGTTTTTTTCAATCAATCGTTTCCCTTTTACCAGAACATTAAGTACAAGCTCAATAATTATTTACAGGCAATTCCGATGTAAAAATAGCCGGCTACCTTCGGCGATCCGGCATATTCTTTCCGAAGTTGAGTGAACCGGAATCCGGCTTCTGCTATAAGCGCTTCAATATTGCGATTCAAATGACAACCATCGGAAATAAATTTCTGTATAGGCGTAAGTCGATGTTGCCACTTCTGTACACTTGGTTCATTACTTAGCCCGTGTTCAGCAAATAAAAACTGACCATTGGGCTTGAGTACCCTATAAATTTCACGGAGAGCTTTACTTACTTCAACAATACTACAAAGCGTCCAAGTGCTGACAACCGTATCAAAAGATGCATTTTGGAAAGGCAGTTGTTCTGCATCTTGGATATGAAAGTTAACTTGAATGGGAGAACGAGCCATATTTTTTTGTGCAAAGTCCCTCATTCCCTTATTAACATCCACCACGTAAACCTCCTGGATATGAGATGGGTAGAAGGGCAAATTAAGTCCGGAGCCAAACCCTATTTCTAATATCTTACCTTGTACGTGTTGCAGCAGTTCTGCCCGGTAAGGAGGGAAAGCCTTAATGGACATAAACAAATTCATTAAGCGGGGAGAAATAAGCTGCGAGTAGAAACTCATCGGATTTTAATGGTTATAATTCAATTGATAGATTAATTTTTAAACTGCCTGAGCCACTCCAGAGCATCTTCTCGGTCGGTAAAAAGCCGGGTTGGGTTTTTAGGTTTATTTACCATTATATAAAAGTTAGCCATCATCTTCAGCATGGGAGATGTCACTACCATCGCACTAGCCAAAACTAATTGATTGCCTTCATCGGCCATAAAATCACGGGCTTCTTTAGTTATTTGCTTAACCTCGGAAATATCAAACAAGCAAGGATAGGCTCTTTTTTCAAAAAAAATCAAACGCTCTCTTACAGTTACATTTGCAATATTAAAATCTAGTACATCAATCTTTTTGAAAAAAGCATAGAAAATTCCATTTTGTATAAACATAGTAACGTAATCAGTTTCTTTCGATTCAACTCTGTTGTCTTCTTGGAATTTTTTCATTCACTTCGAATAATATCCGCAATATTGGTTTAAATTAAATTTAGGTAGCTATTTATTATGTTAGATTTTACGGAACTTCCGGAGGACGGGATAAAGTTTGAACAACTAATCAGAGAATTACTAGTGTTAGAAGAATTTGAGACACATTGGACCGGCGTTGGTCTGGATGGAGGAAGAGACTTAGTTATAACTGAGAAGCTTGTTGGTGAACTATCTGAATATAAACGCAAATGGTTAGTAAGCTGTAAGCATTCGGCTAATGCAGGTAAGTCTATTGGTAGAGAGCAACTAGGAAACATTGCAGGAGATTGTTCAGCTATCAGTGCAGAAGGATTTATTTTAGTATGCTCTACCCAACCTACTGCGAACTTGGTAACAAGATTAGGCGATTTCCGTTTAATGCATAAACGTCCGATATTTTAGTATGCTTTTAACAAGGAAAGCAAGATGATGAATAACCCTCTGAAAATGATTCGGAGGGTTATTT
>Ga0181456_100040_pt1 | contig 14901 bp, 15 predicted proteins | sample InSIn3SAF170_2_FD_119057 | JGI IMG/M metagenome (GOLD analysis project Ga0181456, IMG submission 119057) | Clean room microbial communities from NASA Spacecraft Assembly Facility at Jet Propulsion Laboratory, Pasadena, California, USA -... ...
CACCAGTTGTGGATGCCGTTGCGAGGGGAGGCGAGGGCGTCGGCGTACGAGAGGCCGTTGTAGAACATGCCCGATGCTTGGTGCGCGAAGTGTTTGTGAGAATCCCACTGCGAGCCGCTTTGGGTGTTCATATGAATCTCGTTATCCAGCACACACGCCCCTCCAGTAATCTTGACTTCGCCCGTCTCTGCATCCGTCTCTGTCTGCAGCTTCCCCCAGACTTTGTTTTCTAGCTTGCGCCGGCCGAAACTGGGGAATTCGACATTTTCGAGACTCCAGTCCAGCTGGACATGTTCTCCCGTTCTTATTTCCGCGCTGGCTTGGCGGACTACGGCTGGTGTGAGGAGGTTCAAGGTGCCGATCTCGTCTTTGATGGGGCCGTTGTCCCAGTATCCCCACATGCAGCCTTGAGGCTGGCCGGGGATCTTGGGGAGGTCATCGAAGGCGGGGAAGACGTGGGTTGAGCCTGATGTGCCGGCGAGGGAGGAGGCGGTTTTTGCGGCGGAGGAGGTGAGAGAACTGGCTGTGGATGAGGCTGAGGAGGTCAGGGAGGTTGTTGCTGAGGTTGCGGCGGAGGTAAGGGTGGATGCTAGGGAGGAGAGGCGGGCTTCGGCTTTTTGGAGGGGAGTCTTGGGTTTGGCGTCTTCTGTCATGGTGATTGTGGTGCTTAGGTCGACTGTGCAGATGGACAATGGGATTGCTTGGTCGTAGATTCAAGATGGTCAAATTGCACATCGGACGTCACCGTGCGGGGTCAGAGTCCAAGTGGAGTCAGTGTCCGGTAGCCGTTGCACTACCGAGGTGATCAATGTTTCATGTTTCATAATTCGTTTCACATTGCTGGCAGGACTACCTCTTCTTCAAGCTCTTGAGCCAGGGCAGAATCTCTTTCAGCATGCTCATCACTAGTGGCACCGCCATCGGTCCCATGAGAGGCAGATAGACTGCTACTTTGTGTTCATCTGGAAAGTAAACTTGCCCTACCATACTCCTCTCGAAGAATGCCTTTTCCGCCTCAATGTCTGCTATCCGGGCATGTGCTAGAGCGTCCTGAAAGTCACCAGAACGGAAAGCAGTGCACGCTGAATCGAGGTGGGATATCGTCGAGTCAACAGAAGCGGCGACTGTCTTAGGAATAGGGATTGATGGTAGTGTTGCTACCAGTCGAGCAAGCGAGCCGAGTGTAGAAGATGCGGAAAGAAGCTGTGATGCAGCGCGTAGTCGTACTAAAGTCGAGAGACGTAATCCTAGAGATGAAGTAGGTGTTTCGGGAACGCCAAGTAAAGACATAAGTTGACTACCAAAATTGAGCATTATTGGTTCGAGTGTTTTTGCCGAGAGGTCCTTGCCACCATGAAGCTCGGAAAGCTCAGCTGAGTCAAGTATCGCTACACCACCCCATTGAGGCACAATCCAGCTATTGGTACTGCTTTCCTCTATCTGAAGTGGCGATTGGCTGGGCGAGGGAATGTAAAGCACAAAAATGATAGTTGGTCCTGCACCTATACTTGGACTTAGAGGCCATTCTGCAGCATTGATGAACCCTCCGAGATCTTCAGCGCGAAGCATATACGCGGATTGGCTTTCAGAGTACTGTGGCTGAACTGTGGGAGGCAAAACAGCGAAAGGCAAGACCTGAGTATCGACTGTGAAGTTGCTAATTTGAGACATGGCAGCAAGTAGTGGGTCAAGTGTTTTTCGAGCAGCTTCTTCGATGTTCCAGGTCGATGGATGTGCTGAAGCAGTAAGGAGGGAGAACGTCAGGTGGTATGTCGGAGCATACTTCATTGATCGGGATGTCCTCTTTGCAATGTTGGCATTCGCCTCTGTGGACAGCCTCTTGCTCACAGCTGCGAAAGCTGATGGCGAAACTAGCTTTGCCAGAAGAGCCTGCTCCTCTGCAAATACTTCTTGTAACTTGGTTGCAACAATAGGTCCAAGTGTGGATGGAGCTGACTGTGGTGGGTAGTGGATCTCGAGGATCCTGGAGTGTGGTAAGAGCTGTGCATAAGGTATATCTGTATCTTGAAAAGCATGGAGTTTAACTGTCAAAGCTGTATCTTTTGTGTTGTCCAAGGATGATATTCGAAGGTGATGGGCGCTGAACTCATTCGCATCGTCGAATGCATATTGTGTTGCACGTATCAGAGCTTCAGCATCGGTAGTAGGTAGAGAATGTGTATCGATGCCTATACGAAGTGGAAAGACGGGACTACATATCTAGAGTCCTTTAATTAGCGTACGGCTCGGTTACACAGTACATATATCACACCTTGCCATCCGCCCAATCTGTCATCAATTGCAAAGGCAAAGGTGCTCGGTATACCGCTGTGGTCTGATACCATGCTGGAAAGCCTAGCAAAAGGACAATTGCCCAGAAGGACGTGATTATGAGCCTACGACGCGAAACATGCGTAGAAGGTTCTGTGGGAGGCGACTTGTCTGTGGTGGCCTCTGCAATGACCTTGTCTATTGACGGCCCTAGAGTGTCATCCGCAGACGCGGTGGCAATGGTTGTCATGAAGGCTATCGAGAGTGCATTGATTGTCCAGTCTTGTCAACAAACATCATCTGAAACAAGCGGTCAATCTGAAACCAAGCACGTGACTGCTGACTAAAAGTGGCGAATGAACTATGAGACGAATGAGCGGTGTTTGGAACCAGCTTTATCGTCTCTACTCCTCCGCCGTCCTTGTCTAAGACATGATGTGCTAACGACACCAGATGTTTAACAATCGCAGGAAGTAGACTAAGAAAGTGATAGTACAAGATTTGCAGTCGATGACGAGCGGCGCGTTATCAGTGATCGCCTACAACTAGCCCGTCGCGCCCGTGTGACCGTGCTGCGTTGCGAACCTCCTTCCTTCTTAATATTGCCTCATTTCATCCTCGGCGTCTTGTCGAGTCACTTACAACACAATCTTCCATCCCTAGCGAGATATACAAAGTAAAAGAAGAAAGAATACTACTGCACAACATGACAACCCACCACAACACCACTCCCCCCTCTTATCTCCTTCTCCTCCCGCACACGCCATGGCCGCTCACACGTGACTCCCTCACTTCCACCTACTCAACACCTCTTACTCACGCCTTGAAATCACTCAAGCACGAGACGCGGCGGAGTACACACGGCGCAGTCCTCGACATCGCTGTTCCCATTCCTTATCTCCACGCAAATAGCACCGCGCCACGACGAGACCTCTACCCAACAATCCAAACACTCGCCTCCAACCTCTATCGCCTCGTGGTCTTGATCGCCGCTAAAGATGGCATCAACATCTCCGACAGCGAAGGCCTCGACATCCGCGTGCAGCTCGTCGCCGCGCCGAGGATGAAAAGCCGTACTGATTCAATCCCCGACGCGGGTACGGACGTCGATTTGATAGGTCCAGTCATCACGCTGTCAGCGCTGGCGAGATGTGAGAGGAAGTGGGAGTGGGTGTTTGCGGTTGAAGGTGATGAAGGGGAGGCGGTGCTGCATAAGTACCTCGTGGCGCAGGATGGGCATGTCCGGATCAAGCGGGTGCCTGGTGGCAGTATCGATGTGGGTGAACTCGAAAGCGAGAAGGTGGAGACCACTGGAGATGCTGGCGATGGTGAGGAAGACGAGACGACAGCTTCCGCCACGCAAGACCACTACTCTGTCGCAGTGGGCGGGACGTTCGACCACCTACACATCGGGCACAAACTCCTGCTAACCATGTTCGCCTTTATCCTCGCGCCCTCCTCATCCTCCGACGCCGACCCCATCCAAAGAACACTCACAATAGGCATCACCGGCGACGAGCTCCTCAAAAACAAATCCCATGCCTCCCTCCTCGAATCCTGGCACGCTCGCCAAAAAGCAACTTGGTCCTTCCTGCAATCAATCATGGAATTCCGGCCCGCGTTCACCTCCCCCAGCTCCGTCACCATAACCGAATTGAACGAACCAGGTCCCAACGGGCACAGCGTGCACATCCGCCTCTCCCCCTCACTCAGCCTCAACTTCGTCGAGATCAGCGATCCCTTCGGCCCGACAATCACAGAGGAGAGTATTTCAGCGTTGGTGGTGTCGGGGGAGACGAGGAAGGGCGGGGCGGCGGTGAATGAGCGGAGGGCGGTGAAGGAGTGGAAGGAGCTGGAGGTGTTTGAGGTGGATGTGCTTAGTACGGATGAGGAGGTTGGTGATCAAGTTGACGACGATTTTAAAAACAAGTTGAGCAGTACGGCGATCAGGAGAGGATTGGCGGAGAAGGCGGAGGAGAGGAGGGTTGGGAACGAGAGGGGCGGTGAGGGAAGGGAGTGAGGTATGATGCGTGATGAGTGATGAGAAATGCTGATGACTGTTGTCGGGTGGTCCGAGAGTGTATGTCCCTCAAGTGACTAGCGAGATGGACTTCATTTCCAGAGGACATGATCGAGAGCGGCGTGACACGCTCATAACCACGACGGATGATACCAACATGCCCTCTTCTGGACTCGACTCGACATGATTTCGAAGACACGACTTTGATTTCGGCCAACAATTGCAAAACAAGACCTGGAACAATCCAAAGCCGCGAGCGAGCGAGGACAATAATGCAAATTCGTCCATTTTGCTGGATATCATGACCTATTTTGCCAATCTACACGAACCTAATGCCTCCTCTCTCCCACTCCGTTCCTCTATTTCACACCACTATCTCCTCCCCTCCCTCTCCAACCTCCTCCTCTTCCCCTCCAACCTCTCCCTCTCCTCATCCCTCCTAGCATTCCCATACTGCATCTTCTCCAGCAACTTGCGCTTCTTCCTCGGCATCATCATCTTCGCCCTCTCCATCGCCTCTTCCTCCTCCCTCTTCTGCTTCGCCTTTTCCTTTTGCGCTTTCGTTTGCTTGCCTTTTGATGCTGCTGGGGTCTTGGCTGAGGGTGTCTGTCCTGCGGCTTCGGCTGCCAGTTCACGCGCGTGGGTGCTGAGCGCGTCTTCGGATTCAGAGTCTGAGAAACCGCCGAAGTCGTCTTCGTTGTTGGTGGAGATGGTGGGGTTGCGCAGCGTGATTTCGGCGTCTGGATCGGAGGCGGATTCGTCGTCATCTTCGTCGGCTGAGGCTACGTCCATGTCTTCATCATCCTCATCATCGACATCATCAGCACCATTAAGATCAGCAATAGCCTTCACACTCTCCACGCCCCTTACAACATCCTCATCCTTCCCATCCTCCTCCGCCTCCAACGGCACAGTAGGATCATACGCCCCCCTGCTCGGCTTAACCCAAGGACTCAAATGCGGCGGCAGCACCGCTCCAGGCTCGTACAAATCCGGCCGTAGCAACCGTCCCTCATTGATGCAATCCCACACCCACTGCGGCTGGACATACACCCTGCCCGGCACACGTCGTCCCCGTGCCGCAGCTTCCACATCAGCATCCTCAGGCAGTTCTGCCTGCGGCGGGCGGTCGACGATTTGATGCGTGATGCTTGGATCGAGCTCGTTGCTGGTGTAGTACCCCTCGCCGAGGACGGCGTCCCAGCCCACGCGCTTGGAGCCGAAAGCTTTGAGGATGAACTCGAGGGGCTGGCGCGGCGTCTCGCGGGAGAGGTAGAATGTCATTGGGGCGAAGAGAGTGGAGGCGATTGTGGCGCCGACGGCGGGCTGGGCGAGGGTGTCGGCTGTGGGGTCTGTGGAGGTGAAGGTGTCGATTATGGTTGTGGAGGTGGGGTCTTCTTCGTTGTTGTCGGCTGGGGTGTCGTCTACTGCTGCGGGGTTGTCGGTGGTGGTGGTTAAGGAGTTGGCGGCTGCTTGGGCTCGTGCGGTTGCTGCTTCGTCGGTTGTGCTGGACGAGCCGTTCGTGAGGAGGGGATTGGCGATATCTCGGCCTTCGAGGGTGAAGGCACCGAGTTCAGCGCCGTGCTCATCGCTTTTTGCGTCAAATTTTGGGGGGTAGATTAGGCCGGCGGAGGTGTAGAGGCGGAAGTTTACGAAGCCGAGGAGGGTGGTGTAGAACTCGATGAATGTGCCCATGATGCGGAAGTCGATGTCGCCAGTCACTCTTTGTACGAACTTGTAGGGGACGAGCCAGAGGATGTCTTGTCCTTGGATTGTCGCTTGGTAGTAGATTCCCTTGATTGAGAGGAATGATTTTCGCAGGGAATGCGAGACTATGATGTAGTGCTGGAATTCCAGACATAATCTCTGACACAGAGCGATTGTCTTTGGCGGTATCGTGGATGTCGACGGGAGACTGGCAAAAAAGGAAGAGCATAGATAGAGCATCATCCAGATCTCTCAATGCGTCAACAAAAGTAGGATATCTTTCTTTGATGATGTGGTCAAGTGTGATTCGTGGTGTCTGTGTCTTCTCTAATCTTGCTGCATCGCCGACTTCTCCTCTGCCCAGAGCACGCCCAATCTTCTTCGCGAGCGCCTTGTGGTCGCGGAACTTTGCAAGAAGTGGTTCATGAAGCAGGTATTGGATGTCTTTTGTGTAGTAGAAAGTGGTAGATTGTGTTGAGTTTTTGGCGGCCTTCTTCTTGTTACGAGGCTCACGAGGGTAGATTCCCTTGAAGATACATAGTCGGCGGAAATCTGGCAGAGAGATCTGAAGCTTGCGAACGGCCTGCGTTCTGGTGATGAAGTTTTTGGCTTGACCGGAGGTGCCTTGAGGTTGTTAGTTGAGAAGTGGTGAATCATTGACTGTACACACCCTTCTTCTTGATCTTCGGCATCTTGAGTGATCTTTACGAGCAGAACAGGGGAGAGATGTCGGATGCGATCGAGGATGTTATGAGGAGAACCTTGAAGGAACTTGGGCAATTTTTCTCATGAGCGGAGCTGGACTCCGGCTTGGCGGCCCTGAAACAACAATCAATTATGAAACACATCTCTTACAAGACGGCATCAAGTACGATGAAGATAGCATGACACCCGAGACTACGCGTCGACTCCTCTATGGAGGAGCTGTGGCACTTCGTCTCGCTTTGTTCACGCTGTTTCCCTCTCTTTCGATCCTGCTTGGGAATCGCGTCGAGGTGTCAACACCAATAACCAGCTTCAGACGATGTATGTTTGTCATTCACAAGGTCGAGGCAACACTGACTGTATACAGTACAGGAAGGACTGTCCCTCTATCTAAACAATGTCTCTCCATACGATGGGGGCATATGTCATCAAGCTCCTCTACTCCTCCCAATATTCTCCCTCCTGCCCGACTACCATACCCAGCGACTACCCACACATCTTGTCTTCATTGTCGCCGACATTCTCACAGCGCTGGCGCTGGCAAAGATAGCAGAGTCGAGTATTTCAACAACTTCACGTTTGTTCACGTCTTCACGAAAAGAATATCGATGGACGAGTAATGCTGTTGCTGCAGCGTGAGTGTGACTGGCAATGGCAGTTCCAATGATGCTGATGTCGTACAGCTACTTATTCAACCCCTTCACAATCGCCTCATGCCTCGCTCAATCCTCGAGTCTGTTCTCGAATTGTGCAATAGTCAATGCTGTTGCTGCGGCCATCTCGGGCAACGTGATCAACACCATTTTCGCGCTTGCAGTGTCGTCCTACCTATCATTATACCCCATCCTGCTAGCACCTCCCTTGGCATTACTGGCTTTCGATCAGACTGTCAGCAAGTCCAAGACTCCACCAACTTCGGCCAAATTCTATCTCAGCTTCACCGCAGGTCTGGCTACAGCTATTGGAGTTCTGTTTTATGCTTCATGTCTCATCACGGATTCTTCTTGGGACTTCTTATACTCAACATATGGCATACAACTCACTCTGTCAGACTTGACGCCAAACATCGGTCTTTGGTGGTATTTCTTCATCGAAATGTTTGACTCTTTCAGACACTTCTTCCTCGCCGTCTTCTGGTTGCATATGTCTTCGTATGTTGTCGGCTTGAGCATTCGCATACGGTGAGTCTACAGCAATGTCTCAGCAGACGATCCACGCTGATCCTCTTTGCAGAACGCAACCACTCTTTGTGATCACAGCTTTACTCGGCATATTTACCATATTCAAGCCATATCCCAGCATAGCAGATGCATCTCTTTTCTTCGCCATGGTGCCACTATATAGGCACATCCTTCCTCGTAAGCAGTGCTCATCATTCTGACCCTTTTCTTGCACTGCTAACGTTCTTCAGTCCTCCGGTACGGCTTCATCGAACTAGCCGCCTTGCTGTATGCAACCTTTCTCGGGCCTGCATTCTATCACCTCTGGATCTACGCTGGATCCGGAAACGCCAATTTCTTCTACGCGATTACTCTCGTCTGGTCGCTCGGCTTGACTCTATTCGTCACAGACTTCATATACGCCGCCTTAGTAGACGAATTCGAGATTGAACGCCCTGAAGTCAAGGGCAAGGACGTCAGGCAGATATAGCCATAGCACTAATGACTCATGATACCATGCCATCATTCTCACTCATCTGCCTGTGTAGACGCTTCAGAACCGTCTGTCTCCCACCCGTCATCTCCCAAGTCCTTCGCCATGATAATATACGACGGTTTTCGCTCTGGCTCGACCACCCGTGACCTCAGCCTCTTCTTCGTCCGAGGAATGGACTCTTCATCCCACTTCGTGTAGCCCAAACACTCATAAAACTTGATAGCCTTGACATTCGACACGAAAACAGTCAACATAGCCTTCTTCATGCTCTCGTGCCTGCCAATCGCATCGACACATGCCATCAATGCCTTTCCCAGCCCTTGCCCTTGTGCTGTGGGTTGCAAGTGAACTTCGTAGACATAGATAACAGGAATGCCATTATCGGTCGTCAGCATGTAAGACAGGAAGCCCTGCAGCTCGTGTACTGGAGGCGGAGGAACTGGATGCATACAATCTCGGAATTCAGCTTGTGCTTCTCTCAATAAGAGTAGATATTGCATGTCTTTGTCTCTCATTTCAGCCTTTTTGTCTGCGGGAGACCAGCCTTTTGAGGAGGCTTTGTAGGCGGCTGAGCTGGTCTGCTCGATTAGGTTGAAGCAGGATGTGAGAAGGTCTTCGGGTAGGAATGAAGATGTGAAGTGTTGCAGCTGGAAGGGACATGTTGAGGGGAGACATTCTTTTGCGAGGTCACTGTGGGTTTTGTGGTTCTCTTCAGCCATCTTTTAAAGTCTTGCTTGCAATGTCAAGGACGGTTTGTCTGTCTGCATGGTACTTGTTTAGAAGAGAGGAAAGAAGTCGCAAATTAGGGTTAGAATAAGGTGATTGAGGTTGTACCTATATTTGCTATGCCCATGTCTTGACACCTACACAACCCTGCAACGTGATGTGATCAAGAAAAAGAGGCTTAAAAGCCAAGTACTTATTGTGAAAGTCTTCTGTACTCTTTATCACTGCAAAAATGTCCCTCTTCAACCCTGACGAAGTGCCATCATCATCAAGCAGCGACGAGATAGGCGAACCACTCATCGACGCCACAGAGCCTCTGTCGTCTTCTCCCGCAGCATCACCAGAAAACACATCTCAGCGTCCTGCCTCATCACCCAGCAACTCGTCCTCCTTCTCCGACGCGCCCGACCGGCCAAACAAATGGCGAGGCAGTCGCCAAGACCTCCTCAAGCACTACAGCGACGTCCGCGCCATCCACAACAGCCTCAATCTAATCGAGGATGACGACCTAAGCGCGCATCTATACAACATTCACGGATTGAAGCGCGGCATCTACCCCGATATCCTCGGTGTTGTGCCTAAAAAGCCCGTTAAGCAATGGATGCGCAAGGAGCGTTTGTTTGAGAGCAGTGGTGAATGGTACCCGCACCGCGACTGGACATCATGGCCCTTGGAACCGGCGTCAGTGCCAAGGGGCGATGAGAGGGCGACGTGGGCGAAGGAGAGACAGGGAGATGTGGAGGGTGCGAGGAGGGATAGGGAGAGGCAGTTGAACTTGAGACCTGGGCATGATTTAGAGGAAATACTGCTTGGAGAGTTCACGCGGCAGGCGAGGAAGACGTTTGAAGCGAGGGAATGGGATGTTGAAAGTCATTCTGAGGATGAAGGGCGAGAGTCTGCAGCCCCAGAGGCGCATGGGAAGAAGAGGTCGCGCACTGTTGAAGGCCTGCCCAGTGATAGTGACACGAGACGGAGTGGGAAGGTGAGGAAGCTGATGAGGTATGAGACAGCGAGTGCTATGGTCAGTCGATCTGGCACGCCTCTGAAGCATGAGATGCTTGAGGGACCATTTGAGCCGGTTGTGTTAGCCGATGATGACGAAGGGAGAGAGATTGCGATGCCAATGGTAAATCATATCATGCATAGTCTCGACTCACTGTTGCATGGGCTACATAAGTCGCGTGTGCATCAGGTGACGGCGTTCAAGGGCAGACAACGTAAGGCGCAAGAAGAAGGAGACGAGGAGTATTCCGACCTGGAAGACGGTGAGGATGGTAAACAAACATCGGAGAGCGAAGCAGACAGCACAGCCTCTGAGACAGACACCTCTCGCGGTCTTTCAACACGCCGCAGAAAGAAAAGGCGTCCTCTTCGTCCACGTGACTGGAGTGAGGTCCTCTCTATGGCAGCAATAGTAGGTTGGAAACCTGCCATCATTCAACGAGCAAAAGCACGTTGTGAAGCGCTTTTTGCAGAGTCGATGGATTTTCATGACCTTGACAAAGGTCCTTACGATACCTTGCTAGCAGATGATTCTGCGAAAGATAGTCAAGACGAAATGTACGGTGGCGTCCACATCGACGGCTTCCTGAAACCAATTCAACGAAAAGCCGAGAAGCAAGCCTACCCATTAAAGATACCCCGAGGAGGTGAGACATCAAGCGATGAGGGAGACGAAGAAGAGGACGACAAATGCGCAGACTGCGGCACGACCAGCACAACAATCTGGCGCACGAATCCGAGAGACAAGAAAGGCCGTAAGAATTTGTGTAACGCCTGCGCGTTGTATTTCAGGAGATATGATAGGCATAGAGGCAAGCAGAGGACGAAATCGGAGAGTGTGCCGGTGAGACGACCTGTTTCGGAGGCTTTTAGGGAGAAGTATGTGGAGAGGAAGAGGAGAGGGATAAGGAATGGTGAGTAGGCAGTAAGTACTGTTTATCGTTTGGAAGTGAGTGTAGGGTGGTGAGTGCGAGTGTTGTGCATTACACTCTGCTGAATGTAGACAACGCCTTGATGTCGCGGTTGGCTTACACAGAAGTGCAAGACATTTCCTGTGCTGTTGTCGCACCGTGATCCCATATAGTTCATACCTTGTGCACCATTTATAGTAACCAGATAGCCCATCCCTATCCTAAACCCCCTGCCATCCCCCAATCCCCCCTTCCCCCAACCTCTCCCTCCTCACATCTCCCCCCGAACCCCGCTCTTAATTCACTCCTCATCCTCATCCTCCTCCTCCATCAGCTTCGGCCCATCCTTCTCCGCCGCACTGGCACCGTACTCTCCATCCTCATCACTCTCAGTCTTCACCTTCTTCACAGCACGCTTCGTAGGACTCTTAGAAGGACTCTTCGCACCCTCCTTCTTAGACTTGACCTTAGCACCATCGGTCTTGGGAGTCGTCAAGCCTTCTTCCTCACCGTCCTCAGCGCCATCCTCAGCTTTGACAGCAACCTCGTCTCCCTCTTCCTCACCATCAGACTCAGACTCGACGTACTTCCTCTTGCCAGCGACACTTCTCTTCGGCGTGGTCCTTGCCTTGATCTCAGCACGAGCAGCCGCGGTCGCAGTGACAGGAGTGCTAGGCACAGAAGTGGAAGCCTCAGCGCTCTCAGACTTCTTCTTAGAAGTCGCAGTCGCCTTCGCAGCGCGCTTGGATCCCTTGGAGGGAGTGCCAGAGACGTCGCCGCCGGAGTCGCCGTTGATGAGGTTGAGCTTCTTCTTGATGTTGGCCCATTGGTTGCTGGTTGACTTGGGGTTGGCGTGGCCTACGAGGGGCGCGAGCTTGGCGTAGTCGATCTGCGTGGTGGGTTAGTATGTGGTGTGGGATGTGAAGAGTTTGGGAGGAGGTAGAGCTTGAGAGCATGAAGAGCTTGGGTGAGTGTCGACGACTTACCTCAGGAGGGCCACCCTTGAGGCAGGTCCAGGCGTGAGCGAGGAACTTCTGGTCGGATTCGGAGAGGGTGGACATGTTGGTGGTAGTACGGGATGGTCTCTGTGAAGTTGTTGAGATGACATTCATGAATGAATTGTGGGAAGTAATCCGAAGAGGCGTGGGAGGAAGCTCGAGACGGCTTTGATGTAGGTGAAAGGGATAGACATCCTCATCTCATGTTATGAGATCTGTTGTGAGAGTTGACTTACATTGAATGCTTGCTTGGTAGTTGTAGTGTGTAGCTAGTGTCGATGGTCGAGCAAAGTGCTGAAAGATGTAAAGAAGTGGTGTGATGTGTAAAGTGTGATGTTATGTGAAGAAGGATGAAGGAAACTGAGAATGAGAGGGGGGCACGAGGTATTTAAAAGAGCGAGGACAATGCTAGCACTGTGTAGAGTGAAGTGAATGGCAGCATAAATGGCTGGAGAGCGGCTTGTTGACACATGATTGTCGCCAATCATTGCTATTGATTGTGTTTGACCATGGCGCTAGTTCTGCATTAACACTGCATCTTCACTTTCGCTCTTACCACGGTACATTCTCCAGATCATGTCTTCGCATTGAGCGTCATTGCTCGAGACCTAGCGCCATGATGTCTTAAGCAGCTTGTTGCATTGAGCTCGAGCTAGTGCCGGAGACAAGAATAGTTTTCGTCTCGATGTCGCCATCTTGGAGGTGTCTTAGATCTGCGCGTTTTGTCGTTCTTGCATTGACGTCGCTCACGTATCCTTCAAGAACATCTTGTAGCTCTCGTTATTCGTCTCCTCCTTATATGGAAAGCCCACTCTCTTCAAGAATGCTTCAAGCTCCTTCTCTTCCCCTTTTGGTACTTGAATACCGGCCAAGATCTTCGCAACGTCACCTCCATAGTATCTGTAATGGAAGAGGCTGATATTGAATCCTGGTGTCAAACTTGTCAAGAACCTGTAGAGTGCACCAGCTCTTTCAGGAAACTCAAAGCTGTACAAATGCTCGTCATTGATATGTGGACGACCTCCAACAAGATAGCGAATATGTGATTTTGCTACCTCGTCTGCTGAAAGGTCCTGCACGGACATGCCTTGTGATGAGATGCGCTGGATGAGAGCGGACAGATTCGTCTTCGATACAGCAGTACCAATGACCACGCGTGCAGATTCTGGTCGGCAGTATCGGTAGCTGAATTCTGTGATGTTTGCAGGATGACAAGCTTTGACAAGCTCAGCAAACGCGCCTGGTCGTTCTGGAATAGTTACGGCAAGCAAAGCTTCTTTCTGCTCACCTAGTGCAGCACGTTCTGCCACAAAGCGGAGTCTATCGAAGTTCATGTTTGCGCCGGATGCAATAGCAATGAGGCCGCGCTCTGCATTTGGCGAAGGATTCTCGCCGACATACTTCTTCAATCCTGCAAGTGATAGTGCTCCGGCTGGCTCGAGGATAGATCGAGTATCCTCGAAGACATCCTTGATGGCGGCGCAGATCTCGTCTGTCGTGACTTGGATGACCTCATCTACCACCTCCTGGCAGATACGGAACGTCTCTTCGCCCACAGTCTTTACTGCTGCTCCATCTGCAAACAGTCCAACATCTTTTAGCGTGACCCGCTTGCCAGCTTCTAGTGATTGCACAAGCGCATTTGCGTCGTAAGTTTCCACACCAATGACTTTGACATGAGGGGCAATGCGCTTGATGTAGACACCAATTCCTGAGATAAGACCGCCACCACCTACACAGCAAAACACAGCCTCCAGTTGTGCTACGTCTGTTTGTCGTAGCAACTCCATACCGATAGTACCTTGACCAGCAATGACATATGGGTCGTCGAATGGTGGAATGTTCGTGAGTCCATGCGCAACTTCAAGTCGATGGCATTCCTCCTTCGCCGAGTCGAAATCTGCTCCGAAAAGCTTCACCACACCCCCTAGACGTGAAACATTGCGGTGCTTGATATCTGGTGTACCTTCTGGCATGACGATAGTTGCTGGAATCTTGAGCTTGCGCGCTGAGAATGCGACACCTTGTGCATGGTTACCTAGTCGTGGTCAATGAGAGCCTCGGAAGCTGTTCAATATGGCGTACCTGCTGAACAAGCCACTACACCCTTCCATCGTTGTTCGTCTGGTAGATGTGCCATCTTGTTATATGCTCCTCGCAACTTGAAGCTGAAGACTGGTAGAAGGTCTTCTCTCTTGAGTAGGACACGGCATTCTAGTCGATTGCTGAGGTTCGTAGCATGTGTGAGTGGTGATTCGTCAATGACTTCGTAGACGCGTGATGTGAGTATGAGTTTCAGATACTGGACAAGCCATTAGTAGGAATTCAAGCTCTACGGTGAGACTGCTCACACATCTGGCTGGCCATTTGGTAGAAGGAAGTGATCTGGCACAATGTTGTGCTTCGGCTTGGTGGAGTCAGATACATTGGCAGAGTATTCGGTCAAAGCCCAGTGTGTAATCTTGGGAGACATTGGCGTCTGCGGCCTGGTGCCATTGGTCGTCGGTGTATCTGTCATGGTGCTGGAGAAGGAGGAGATTGGCTGGTGCTGCTAAGCAGCTTTCCCTGGATTGAGGCAAGTGCGATCGAGAGGTTCAATGCGGACGAAGACTAGCTCAGGAGCACTTCAAGTAATGCGTATCACAATCGATTGCGCAGTGTTGTTAGATCAATGGACAATGAGTCGAAATGTGAATTGATGCCAAGACACATGTGCTTGGAATGTCAACTCTCCTTGTTGTACTTCTTACCTCGACAACAACAACATCTTACTTCACTTCACCTCTCCCGAATACACATCCTCCATCCTGCGGTAAGTCGTCGACACTCACCCATGCTACGAACCTCAGCAATCGACTAGAATGCCGTGTCCTACTCAAGAGAGAAGACCTTCTACCAGTCTTCA
>Ga0181456_100043_pt1 | contig 14371 bp, 9 predicted proteins | sample InSIn3SAF170_2_FD_119057 | JGI IMG/M metagenome (GOLD analysis project Ga0181456, IMG submission 119057) | Clean room microbial communities from NASA Spacecraft Assembly Facility at Jet Propulsion Laboratory, Pasadena, California, USA -... ...
CTACCTGAAAGGTATGCAGATAACCAGCTACATTCTTCGTTTTTATTTTACCTGCTTTTACTTACAAGAATTTGTAAGCATTAAAATTTTATAAATTAACGAGCAGCTGCTGCAAGCTATTCGCGTTAGTAATAGCGCTGCCCATAATGGTATTATTAAAAAACACCCAAACTTCTTTACCGTCGAGGAGCCAGTCGTTGATCATGTAAGCGTAACGTTCTAGCTTTTCGTCGGAATACAAGGAGGAATATAGGCGCTCGTCGCCGTGCAGGCGCAGGTAAACCGTTTCGAAGGTTTTAAGGTTGATAAGCTGCAACCTTGCTGGCACATTACTGGTGCCAGTCTTAGCGTGGTGAGATTTGCGTCTTTTAACACGAGTCAGCCTGCAAACGGACGAATGAAAAATTATAAAACAAGCAGTAACAACGTCCAGTAAATGAACCGACGTGATTTTATAAAAACCGCCGCTTTTGGTGCCGCCGCAACGGGTTTTATGGCCTGGCCGGCCGAAGTGTGGGCTGGCGATGCGGTGAATCTTACTATCTTGCATACCAACGACATGCATTCGCGCATTGATCCGTTCCCGAACGATGGCCGGACAAACGGTGGCTTAGGCGGCATGGCCCGGCGGGCTACCTTAATTAGTCAGATTCGGCAGCAACAAAAAAATGTGTTGTTGCTCGATTCGGGTGATATTTTTCAGGGTACTCCCTATTTTAATTTTTTCGGGGGGGAGCTCGAATATAAGCTCATGACGCAGATGCGTTACGATGCAACTACTTTCGGCAACCACGATTTTGATAACGGCCTGGAAGGTTTGCAGCGCCAACTGCCCCACGCCGGTTTCCCATTTTTATCGGCCAATTACGATTTCAGCCAGACAATTTTTAAAGATCGTTTTCAACCTTACAAAACTTTTGAAAGAGAAGGTATCAAAATTGGCGTATTTGGTTTGGGTATTGAACTAGCGGGCTTGGTCGATAAAAAGAATTACGGCGCTACTGTTTACCTCGATCCGGCGCAGCGGGCCGCTGATATGGTACAACAGCTCCGCGAAAAGGAAAAATGTAACTTCGTAATCTGTTTGTCGCACCTGGGTTATAAATACGAAAATACCAAAATAGACGATCGAAAACTGGCGCAGCAGGTAACAGGCATTGATTTAATATTGGGCGGCCACACCCATACATTTATGGAAGCGCCCGAAAAAATCAGCCACGCCGATGGCCAGGAAACCCTCATTAACCAGGTAGGCTGGGCCGGTATTAACCTCGGACGAATAGATTTTAGTTTCAGTAAAAAAAATAAGCAAAAAAGGAGCGTAACGGCTGCCGTATTGCCTGTTGCCAGGTCTGTAATAAGTTCGTAAATAAATAATTTTTTGTTAAGTTTTTTTTTTAGATTTTTGTAGCCCTCAAAAATTGTTGGGCGTTGGTTAATTGATGGATAATAACTTAAGGAGTAGTGACTTTCATGATTAAAGACTGTACGACAGTATGGAAGAACTGTCTGCAGGTAATTAAGGACAGCATAGGGGAGCAGAGCTACAAAACGTGGTTCGAGCCTATCGTGCCTTTATTACTGAAAGACAACGTACTGACTATACAGGTGCCCAGCCAGTTTTTTTACGAGTGGCTGGAAGAGCACTATGTGAGCTTGCTCAAAAAAGTTATTTACCAGGAGTTAGGCAACGAAGGCCGCCTGGAGTATTCTATAATTGTAGATCGGGGTAACGATTTTAATAAACCCCAAACCGTAAATATTCCTACTAAAAAAATACCAACCGCGATTACCAATTCGTATCAGCCGGAGCAGCATTTTCTCAAGAACCCGTTCGATTCTAAAACCATCGACCGTAACTTCTTTAATTCGCAGTTAAATGGTTCTTATAACTTTGATAATTACATCGAAGGCGATTGCAACCGCTTGGCCCGTTCTGCTGGTTATGCCGTAGCGGCTAAACCGGGTACTACTTCTTTTAATCCTTTAATGGTTTATGGAGGTGTGGGCTTAGGTAAAACTCATTTGGTACACGCTATCGGCAATCATATTAAAAGTACCTGGCCCGAAAAGTTTGTGCTGTATGTATCGTCGGAGAAATTTGTTAATCAATTTATAGAGTCGTTAAAAACGAATTCGGTCCAGGATTTTGCTAATTTTTACCTGCTCGTGGATATCCTGATTATTGATGATGTTCAATTTCTGAGCGGTAAAGAAAAAACGCAGGAAATGTTCTTTCATATTTTCAATCACCTGCACCAGTCCGGTAAACAAATTGTAATGACCTCCGATTGTGCGCCGCCCAAATTAAAAGGTCTGGAAGAAAGATTATTGTCGCGCTTTAAATGGGGATTAACGGCCGATTTGCAAAGCCCGGATTTTGAAACCCGGATGGCCATTATTCAAAAGAAGATGCAGGCCGATGGCATCGACATACCGAATAATGTTATTGAATATTTAGCTTACTCCGTAGATACCAACGTGCGGGAACTAGAAGGGGTTTTAATTTCTTTGATTGCGCAATCGTCGCTAAACCGCAAAGAGATTGATCTGGAATTGGCTAAAAATGCTTTAAAACACATTATTGAAGACGTAGAAACCGAAGTAAACCTGGACTTTATTCAGAAAACGGTAGCCGAATATTTTGATGTAACGCTGGATTCCCTGAAAGCCAAAACCCGGAAAAAAGAAATTGTAACCGCCCGGCAAGTAGCCATGTATTTTGCCAAAGAATTTACCAGTCATTCGCTTAAGTCTATTGGCTACCATTTCGGTGGCCGCGACCATAGTACGGTGATTCATTCGGTGCAAACAGTTTCGGATTTAGTTGATACAGATAAAAAATTTAAAGCTTCCATTCAAGAACTACAAAAGAAATTTAAAGTAAAAACCGGCTAATGAATAAACCGGTCTGATACAGACATATGCTTTCAAAAAAAGCGAAATACGCCCTTAAAGCCTTATTATACCTTACTAAAAACGCCGATAAAGGTCTTATTCTCATTTCGGATATTTCCGAGCGGGAACGTATTCCCCGTAAATTCCTCGAAGCCATTCTTCGTTGATTTAAAAACCCAAGGCCTTTTGCAAAGTACCCGCGGTAAAAACGGCGGCTATGCTTTAGTGAAAGATCCGGGTCAAATTTCGGTCGGTAACGTCATCCGGATGATCGATGGCCCGTTGGCTCCTATTCCCTGCGTGAGTCATTTGTATTACCGCAAGTGCGACGAGTGCGTGGACGAAGTTACCTGCGAAATCCGGATTGTAATGAAAAAAGTCCGCGATGCCACCGCTAACATTCTGGATACTACTTATTTAACGGACCTCGAAAGAATAAATACCTTATTAGCTTAAAAAATATTTGGCTCTTTCAAAACTTCTCTCTTTATTTGTCTATTAGTTCTATAGACTTTATTTAAGTAAATCCGTATACCTCACCCGGAATAGTTTAACAAAGTAGGCGAAAATCTACCTGCACTAGTTCTTGGTTACAGGTCAATAGACTTAAATTTTGAATGATAGCAATTGCCAAAATAATCCGAACAAGAAGAACAAGAAGAACCAGAAAAACCTACTAATAAGCTTTTATTTTTTAAATAATGAAAAAAACATTTTTACTCTTATATATTTTGTTCTTTACAGTATTAACTTCTGTTGGGCAGGAAAATAACATCATCGAAATTACCGGCCAGGTTACCGATCAGGAAGCAAAAGGTCCCTTGCCCGGAGTAAGTGTGTACGTAAAAGGCACCGTAACCGGTACTGTAACCAGTAATAACGGCGACTTTGCTTTACGCACCCGGTTAAGATTTCCGTTTACCCTGGTTTTCTCATCGGTAGGTTTTCAACAACAGGAGTACGAAGTGAAGGGAGTTGGTTCTAAGCTGAATGTAGCCATGGTGACGCAAACCGTACTAGGGAAAGAAGTAGTAATTACCGCCTCGCGGGTAGAAGAAAGTATTTTAAAATCACCGGTGGCTATTGAGAAGTTAGATATTCGGGCGATTAAAGATACGCCGGCGCCTAGCTTCTACGATGCTCTAGAAAACGTTAAAGGCGTGCAGATGACTACTTCCAGCCTTACGTTTAAAGTGCCCAATACAAGGGGGTTTAATATTCCGAATAATTTCCGGTTCATGCAGTTAGTGGATGGCGTAGACATGCAGGCCGCCACCTTAGGGGTACCATTGGGTAATGCCATTGGACCCACTGAACTGGATATTGCCAGCGTAGAAATAACCCCTGGTGCGGCTTCGGCGCTTTACGGAATGAATGCCATTAACGGCATGGCGAACTTGATTACCAAAAGTCCCTTTTTGCACCAAGGCTTAAGTGTTTATCAAAAAACCGGCGTGAACCACGTAGATGGCATTGATCACGATCCCAGTATCTTAACTGAAACTGCTATTCGGTACGCCAAAGCTTTTAACAACAAATGGGCGTTTAAAATAAACGGAAGCTACATGCGCGGTACCGACTGGCGTTCCAATACGGCTACCGATCAGAACCCGAATACTCTTAATACAGCTAACCCAACTTTTCCGGAATTAGCCGGCGTTAATAACCCGGCATACGATGCCTGGAATAAGTACGGCGACGAAAACAACAATGCCGTTACCTTAAGTGGTATTCAATACCAAGGTAAAAACCAAACCTTTCTGGTAAGACGAACCGGTTACTGGGAGCGTGATATAGTGAGCCCTACCGTAGATAATTTAAAATTTGATGCGGCGCTGCATTACCGGTTAAATGAAAACGCGGAACTGTCTTACGGTTACCGCATTGGTAAAATGGACGGTGTTTTTCAAAGGGGTAATAAAATTCAACTCGATAATGTGCGGGTGCAAAATCACCGTTTAGAGTTAAAAGGCACCAACTACTTTGTCCGCGGTTATGCTTCCATTGAAAATACCGGCGATTCTTACAACGTGAAGCCTATGGTGGATAACCTGGATATTACCGGGGGCGGAACGAATTCCGTTTGGGGCGGCAAATATAAAACCGCTTTACAAACCGAAATAGATAAAGGAACTGAGCTGGCTACCGCTATGCAACTTGCCCGCCAGGCTGCTGACCAAGGCCGGCCAGAACCGGGTACTCCTGCCTTTGAAAACCTGAAAAACACGATCCGGGGTATTAATAACTGGGATCATGGGGCCGTTATTACGGGAGCACCAAGTACAGGTGGCGCTTGGTTAAAGCAAATGAGCCGGCTATACCACGCTGATGCGCAGTATGACTTTGGCGATAAAATTAAATTTGTAAATGTATTGGTTGGCCTCGATGCGCGGATGTACGAAATTATTCCGGATGGCAATAACTTCGTAGATTTCTCGCGGCCCAATTGGCGAAGAACTTTACCGGGAGGCAGCAACGTGTATTATAAAAAAGTCGGCGGTTTTGGGCAGGTAACTAAAACTTTGTTCGACAATAAGCTCAAACTGTTCGGTTCCCTGCGCCTGGATTATAATCCGGAGTTTGACCCAAAATTAAACCCCCGGATTGCGGCGGTGTACACCTTATCTGATAAACATAATTTCCGAGCTTCCTTCCAGAATGGCTTTCGGTTTCCATCGTTGTTCGAGGCTTTATCTTACGTAAATAACGGTAACGTACGTCGGGTAGGTGGCTTATCGTATATTAACGAAGGCCTGGGTTACCTAGATAATTCCTATACCCTGGCTTCGGTGAATACTTTTAATGCGGCGGTTAATAAAGATGTAACGGCCGGCTTAACGGCTAATGATGCGGCCTTAAAGAACCGGGCCTTACTGGAAACTACCAACTTATCAGCGACCGAGCCCGAACGTATTAATTCGTTTGAAGTAGGTTATAAGAGCGTTTTGCTGGATAACAAACTAATAGTGGATATTGATGCCTACACCAACGAATACAGCGGCTTTTTAGGCCAGGTGGAAGTAGCGGTACCTGCCACTGATAAAATAGGCACCGATGCTGCTGTAACGGATATGCTGGCAGCCAATCGTAATAAGCAAACCCGTTACCGGGTGTATACCAACGCTAAAAATACGTATAATAATTACGGTTCGTCGTTGGGCATAACTTATAATTTCTATCAAAAATTTACCTTAGCCAGTAATGTAAATTACAATAATATTAAAACCAACGCCGAAAGAGATGTGTTTGTAACGGGCTTTAACACGCCTAAATTTATTACGAATGTATCCGTTGGTAATCGCGAAGTAGTAAAAAATGTAGGTTTTAACGTAGTTTGGAAATGGCAGGATGCTTTTTTATGGGAAAGCCCGCTAGCTAATGGTAACGTGCCGGCTTACCACACCTTTGATGCCCAGGTTACCTACCGGGTGCCAAAAGTAAACACGACCATTAAAGCTGGCGGCGCTAACATCTTCAATCGGCGGTATATCCAATACGCGGCCGGGCCAACTATTGGCGGATTATATTATGTAGCTATTACGGTGGATGGATTGTTAAATAAATAACTATATTTACCAAGCAAGATTTTTTGTAACAAAATCAATGCTTGCCGGTTGTAATACCCAAAGAAGTTTAATGAAGAAAATGAATACACTTATTAAAACCAATAACCGCCCTTATATGCGGTGTTGTTGTTGCTAGCTGCCGGTCCGGAGTAGAATGACGGTACTGGCTTGAACAGTTAAGAACTATTTTTCTACTTAAAAAAATACCGCATGAAAGCAGTTCCTTCTTTTAACTTTACTTCTGTTGTTCCCGGAGCTATCCCGTTTAGCGCTTCTGAAAAAATAGATACTGCCTTACCGGTTGCGCCAGCTGCCTCGCCGGTTATAACGCTGGCTACGCATTCGCCTAAAGTTACTATTCTCCACAAAAGCCTTTTACTCGAACTTCAAAAATTAACAAAATCATTTCAGGCCCAGGTGCGGAACGCAGTAGCGCTTATTAAATGGTTACACCACAAATCAGTTGGTAATGTTCCGGCGGTTAATTCCACTGCTCAAGAATTACAAGCCTGGCAAAGTTCTTTTGGCGAAAGTCTTTCGTTTCGGTTTTCGACCAGCCCGGAAGCATTTGCTTTGTTTACGGATACCTTACTCCGGAAGAGTTACTTTTTACACCATCATGCGCAGGTAAACCCAGAGAGCCAATTAGTAAAAGTGCGGGTGGCCGTAAGTCGGTTACCAGAGCTGGAACAGGAACTCAGTATTGTTTTTGAAAATATAAAACCAATAAATTACCTTGAAACCCGCTTGCTGCAGAAGCAGCAAGTCCGCTTTCCGAAGCGGCAGGCCAGTTAGCTATTTTCTGAAATTTGTAAAATCCAGAACTTGCAACTAAATACATGTTTTACTATTAATAAAATAAAATTATGTCATTACGATTAGGAGATATTGCTCCCGACTTTACCGCAGAAACCTCGGAAGGCGTTATTCACTTTCATGAGTGGATTGGCGACGGCTGGGTCGTTTTCTTTTCGCACCCGCGCGATTATACTCCGGTTTGTACCACTGAACTAGGTGCCGTAGCGCGTATTAAAAGCGAGTTTGATAAGCGTAATACTAAGGTAATTGCTATCAGTGTCGATCCGATAGATTCCCACGCCGGTTGGATCAAGGATATCAACGAAACGCAGGATACCACAGTAAATTTTCCGCTTATTGCTGACCCGAATAAAGAAATAGCCAACCTGTACGATATGATTCATCCGAACGCCAGCGATACCGCTACGGTGCGTTCTGTATTTATCATTGGGCCCGATAAAAAGATAAAACTCACTTTAACTTACCCGGCATCGACGGGGCGCAATTTTGCCGAAATTCTACGGGTAATTGATTCGTTGCAGCTTACGGCTAATTATAGTGTAGCTACGCCGGCTAATTGGGAAAACGGCCAGGATTGCGTGGTAGTGCCCGCCATTGCTACCGAAGATATTCCGGCTAAATTTCCGAAAGGCCATACGGTTATAAAACCCTACTTGCGCATTACGCCGCAGCCTAATTTATAAAATACCATTCTTCTATAGTTAAAAGTAGCGGCCCTTCCAAGGTTCGCCGCTACTTTTTTTATTTTGATCAGAATCGGTTGTTTGTTGGTTTAGGTTATCCTTTCCGGAAAAACCTGAATGCTCAGATTGGTTATATGCAGATATTTGAGCAATTACCTGCCGGCAATAGATTTATTAACACACATACCCTCCGATTATTTATATTTCACACCCTGGATCTCCGGAATAGAACGGCTGCTGTATCCGCTAATTAAACTTATGTTACCATCCAATTCTCCCGGCAAAGATAAATCTGAATTAAAAACAGTTGCTACGGCTACTTTACCAGCTACTTTGAGCACAACTAAAAAGTCGGGAAAACAACGCCGTAAACTTTGGCGTTATGCCGGGGGTACTTTATTGCTGGTAGTAGTTTTAATCCTGCTAAGTCAAATTCCTGTACAAGATTCAGCTACGGTTTACGACCTGCTCGCGCAAAATATTACGTCTGAATTTTTTCTGTATATGCTGGGTGGGTTTATTGCCCAAATGGTAGATGGAGCGCTCGGTATGGCTTACGGGCTTACTTCTACTACTTTTCTGCTTTCGGTGGGTATTTCGCCGGCAGCGGCCAGCGCCAGCGTACACGCTTCCGAGGTTTTTACCAGCGGTGCTTCCGGACTGATGCACTTAAAATTAAAAAATGTGAATCGCAAACTATTTACCTCGCTGTTAATTCCGGGAGTAATCGGGGCTATACTAGGAGCCTATATTTTATCGGAACTCGAAGGTTATAACCACATTATGAAACCCTTAGTAGCCGGTTATACTTTAGTATTAGGCATATTAATTATTATCAAAGCCTTTAAACCAAACCGGACGAAACTAAAAGAGCGATTGATTCCACCGCTTGCCGTATTTGGCGGGTTTATGGATTCGGTGGGCGGGGGCGGTTGGGGGCCTATCGTATCGTCGACGTTAATTGCGGGCGGCCATTCACCCCGTTTTACCATCGGCTCGGTTAACCTGGCCGAATTTTTTATTGCTTTAGCCAGTTCCCTCACTTTCTTTACCATGATTGGTATTCATCATTGGCAAATTATTGCCGGCTTAATTTTAGGTGGGGTTATAGCAGCTCCCATAGCTGCCAATCTTTCGAAGAACCTACCGGTAAAAAGCCTGATGATTTTAGTGGGAGTATTGGTAATTCTGGTAAGTCTTCGGATTTTATATTTGGCCTTGGGGATTTAGCTTTTATTCACCTGTACAAGGAGGGAGTATTATAGTTGAGGTTAGTGTGGTTAAGTGATTGACTAGGTAAAATTGTATCAACTTGCTCCCATCCAGAAGACTGACTTGAAAATAAATTAAACCCGACAGGTTTTTAAAACCTGCCGGGTTTAATTTGTAGCGTTACCGCATTTATTGTTTTAAAATTTTAAGGTTGGTAGTAAACTTTTTCCCCTGCAACTCGCAAATGTACATACCCGCCGGGAATTGCTTTAAGTCGTAGGGTACGGTATGCGTACCGGCCGCAAACTTTTTATCTTTAATCACGGTTGTTCGCCGGCCTAAAACATCGTACAGCACCAGACTTACTTGCTCCGCTGCGGGTAGCGTAAATTCCAGTAGAACTTTATTTTCGGTGGGGTTGGGGTAAGTTTTGAAGGCAAAACCATCCGGCAATTTGTTCGGCAAACCCGTTACTCTTTTCACCACGGTAGTAGTTGCCTCAGCGGTAGTTTTGATGCCTTCTATGTTGCCGGCATAATCTTTCGCGATGCTGTAAAAAGCGTAAGTTGAATCTATTTTACCGGTAAATTCATCTTGAAGTAAAGAGGTATTTAACTGCCAGAGTTTGTATGAACTATTATTAACTGATACATAAACATCGTGATTAACTACGCCGGAACCCGTATCCGAACCTGACCAGGAAACAATGAAAGTTGTGTCAGTGGTTGTTGCCGGTAAGGGAATAATATGACTAGCGGGTGGTTCAAGATCCAAAGTATTGGTATATGGGCCGTAGGGAGGAGCCGGCCCCCAAGGACCTATTCCATCGAAGTTAACCCGTGCTTGATTAGTTATTACAGTATGATTAGGTAAATTCTCATTTGGTTTGATTTTAAACTTTACCCAACCAATATTAAACCCGGCAGTATCAATGGGTGGCAGATAACCTGATTCAGGATCATCCGGTAATTCCAAAGTTATTGGGTCTAAAGTAGTGTGTACCCAAAATAATTCTCGGGTTCTGGGGTTTAACGTTCCTTTAACATTCACCAATATATATTTTGCAGGACGCATATCTACCGTTACATCAAAGCTTTGTCCACCTTCTAACTGGATTTTTTTATCCAGAAAGCCCACTTCGGTGAATTGGAGGGTACTTAAGTTGAAATCAGTATCTAAGGTATCACGAATGTACACAATGGAGGCGGGCGCGGTGGCAGTTTCTTTGTTCCAGTAATCAATCTTATACTCAAACTCCTGTTTGGTGGAGATAAAATGCTGGCGATTAGCGGGATTGGAAGTAGCAATTTGCTCGTGTCCTACGGGACCATATTTGTCTTCAGGAGTAAGGGAGCCAACTGCTGTAATTGTGTGAGATATGCTATTGGTAAATTCTTTCAATATATTATCTACATATTCTTCAGCTTTTATTAGGATATCTGAAGGAATTTGCCAGGCATTATTAGGTATTTTATCTAAAATAGGTGTATCACATTCAAAATTACAATCATTGATTAATGCACAAGGAGGAGTGAAAGGATTCGTATTAAGGTCAATACCCGCATCAGCATAGATTCGACTAACCCACGTTAAAGAATTATCAACTCTCTTTTTACCACCAACTATTATTGCAGCTTCAACGCATTCTTTAATATCTTTTGGTTTTAACTTTCTTATACGAGCCTTAATCGCAGCCAATATACATTTATATGTAGCCATATAAATGGGATCTAAAGGTATTAGTGCGTACGTATGATCATTATCATAATCCTCCAAATCACTAAGCCACGTATTTGTAGCAATTTTAGCTATTTTGTCTCGGATTTCATCTGTTAAGTTTGCATGTGACCAACTTCCTCGAAACTCAAAACCTGGCTGAGCTTTCCATTTCTCGAACTTTATACTATTAGGTTGACCTGATGATAAAAATTCGTATACATAGCTTTCTCCAAGTTCCTCGGTATAAATTCCTACATGTAGCGGACTATTTTTTAAATCATTAAAGCATGGAGCATTCTCTAATCCTTTAGGCACAAATCTAGCAAATACTAAATCTCCATGTCTGGGTTTGGTATTACTTCCTCCTGATAAGTTATTTAAAGTTTTAGTAGTATCTACTTTGTCAAATACGGCAAAGTGTTGAAGTTTTGCTTTGATCTCATATGTATTTAATTCCGAAGTGAAAAGGTTGACTTCATACTCTGCCGTAGAATTAGCTGCTAACTTGGGTATCAATAGATAAATGTCGTTGTCAGGATTAAGACCTACATTATACCCGTAACCTGCATATATAGGCAAATTAACTTCTGCTTGTATATTATCCGGAATCTCCAACTTTATAAATACATCCTTTGTATCTATACTGCTTAAATTCGCACATTTCAATATAATAGGCTGCTGTCGGCCTATCCGCATATTACTTCTACCCAAAATTTCTAATTGGATGTCAGGGTATTGATTTTCCACAACAGTAAATGACTTGGGAGCAACCGCTTGTTTGCCATTATCTTGTACAACTATCAGATCCCAATCACCCGTAGAGGCACCAGATAAATCGAAAGTAACAAGAAGGTTTCTACTCGTTGAGTCGTACTGAATTACTTGGGCAGGTATAGAGGTATTTCCAGTACGCATTAATTTAACGCTATCGCTGGCAGTAAAGCCAGAACCAGTAATAGTTAAGGTAATAATTCCTGGAGAACCAGTGAAAGAAGAAAGCTTGGTAATGCGTAAGTCCAACGAAGAAGGCGGAATGGCGGCTGAAGCACTCGCTAAAAATAAATATTCCCGTTTTTGCTGATAATTGTTGTCTATATCATCTTTGCCCGTTATAACTGCCGAATCGGTATAGCGGATATAATACTTTCCTCGTTTGGGTTGGGGAATTTTACCGGTAATGGAGTAACCCCAACCAGATCCGCCGAAAAGCCACTTATCTTCTGGATTGTTTAAGGTATCGGCAAATACTTCGATGGTGCTCCACATGCCAAAGCCTTCTGACCTTACGAAGAGTGTATCCATGCCAAAAGGTACTTCTACATACTTCCAGTCACTGCCGTAAGGCCGTAGGATCTCTCCCTTTGTCCATTCGCCTAATTGTAATTCATCCGGTTGCAGGCAAAATTTAATTAATCCCTCGTACTGCTCCTCACCGCTAGAAGAAATTTCAAAAGTATGATACCCTTCAGTAGCTTTTTTTGTACTCAGATCAATGTCCTCACCATTATATGAATTATTAGAAGTAACAATCCGTTTATTGTCCTTAAACAGTTGCAAACTACCCTGCCAAGTACTGGAATACCCTAGACGAGTTGCTTTTTTTTAATAAAACAAATAGTCGTTGATTTCTAGGAACCTCCACTCCCGAAGCATATTTTTCCTTCCCTGAAACCTTGAAAGAAACCCACTCTCCAAATGGAATACCTAATTTATCTTGAATAGAAATCGCATTAGCAGTAACTACAGAATCCGTTTTGGAAAATATCACTACTAAGTCATACTTGCCTTGTTCCACTATTGAAGGATTAAAATAAGCATCTAAGTAAAACTCCTCTCTAAGCTCCGTTCTTATAGGTAACACATCGGCAAAGCCTTGTCGGCGAAGAAGTACTGTTGTTTGGGAATTGAAAGGCGCTCCTTCTATTGTTACCTTTGCCAACGTATCCCGTGCGAGTAATACTTCAGGACTGTAAGTCCAAATGCCATCTTTTCGCACGTTTACTATTTTAACGATGGTGTCGGTGGTACATGCAGTAGAGGCAATCAAACGCACACTATACGTTCCTTCTCCAAAGTAGGTATGTACCGGATTAGGATCAGTAGAAGTATCAAAATCGCCAAAATCCCAGTGATAAATTGTAGCATTAACAGATTTATTTTGAAAACTAATCTCCTTTCCATTTCTAGTATAGCTAAAATCAGCTTGAGAAAGTGGAGTTGTAGGGTTTGCTATAAATCTTGTAATAAAGCCGCTTGCGCCCGCAATTATTTTTCCATCTTCTTCTTGTAAGGCCAGTTTATATATCCTTACTCCAAATCCATAATTAGTTTTATTGCACACACCGAAATTTTGGTCTAAAGAACCGTCTGGGTTTAATCTTGCTATACCATTTATTTTAACCTTGTTAAATTCTGTAAATCTACCTGCTGTCATTATTTTTCCATCAAGTTGCAAAATAATATCATGGACCCCACCCGCATCACCACCAATGCCCCCCGTATGCTCAGCATAAAATCCAGAACCTATATTGAAGCTAGGATCAATAGTACCGCCCTTGTCAAGGCGAACAAGGTGCGCATAGTCAATCCCATTGTATTTATTAAAATATCCCCCCACTAAAATTTTGTTCTCTGGTTGTACTACAATAACACTATATATGTCATGTACATCGGTACTACTTAATTTAAATGTATTATCTAAGGCTCCAGTATTTGTTAATCTAATCAGACCTGGATAACTACTTCTGTCGGACTTTCCTATATTTCCTCCTAATAGTATTTTGCCATCCTGCTGTATAGCAAGGCTTTCTACTACACCAGTATATTCTTGCGTAACAGAAAATGTACTATCTAATGTACCATTGTTATTTAGTCTTATCAGTAAATTACAATTCTTATCATTATACCTGCTTATTTCTCCACCAATCAGCATTTTTCCATTTTCGAGTAACGTAATAGTTTTTACATAGTCTCCAAAATAATCAAAACCTTTTCCGATGTGGAAAGAGGTGTCAATAGTACCAGTAGAATTTAGTCTTACGATTTTATTGATCTCTTTGCCATCATATTCAGTGAATATACCTCCAACAATAATTTTTTTATCTAGTGGTTGTATAGCTATAGCGTATACTTCACCGTTAAATCCAGTACTCGGCTTATAAAATGTTGGATCGAATGAGCCATCAGGATTTAAGCGCATTATCCGGTTTGAATTAGAATTATTAGCGTAGTAGTTATAACCTCCAATCACCAATTTGCCGTCATCTTGTAAAGCGATAGCATAAATATTATCATTTGTTGTTAAAGGAGATTTAAAGGTACTATCAATAGCTTGCCCTTTCACCTGCAGGAAAGTAGTACAGCAAATTGCGATAATATAAAAGAGGCGTAGAAGCTGCAATAATAGTTGGTGGTAAAAAGAGAGTTGATAATTCTTTAACGTGGGTTAGTCGAATCTATGCTGATGCGGGTATT
>Ga0181456_100036_pt2 | contig 14137 bp, 10 predicted proteins | sample InSIn3SAF170_2_FD_119057 | JGI IMG/M metagenome (GOLD analysis project Ga0181456, IMG submission 119057) | Clean room microbial communities from NASA Spacecraft Assembly Facility at Jet Propulsion Laboratory, Pasadena, California, USA -... ...
ACCAAATAACCCTTGTAGTAGTCTCACAATTACAAATTGTAATGGCGTCGTACATAATGCCATCAAAAACAGACATATAGCTAAACCAAGTAACGCTCTCAAAACCATCCACTTCCGGCTAATTTTATCGCCTAACTTTCCCCAAATCGGTGACGCTATCATCGTCGTAACAGCGGGAGCAGCAATAGCAATGCCACTCCACAACTGTATTTCAACGACTGAAAGGTTTTGTAATGATGCCATATAAATAGGTAATAATGGCACGAGCACTGTTAGACCAGCAATCGCGATAAACTGACTGAGCCATAAAACGCGAAAGTTACTACGCCAGATAGACTGTTCAATCATATGTCACCATTGGATTTGGTACAGTAGTTAAACCAGAAGGCATACTACCTCCGCCGCTATCTCGTTGATATAGCAATGGCAATAAGATTTGCTTAAACGGCCATGTCTGTTTTTCAAATAAAATATGTCTTACTGCTAACTGATCCGCTGTAACCCAGGAAATAGTCGCAACTTCATTCTTTAAAATACGTTTTAACAACGACATGAGGTCATGCTCACTTACACCAAATAAATCTTGAAGTGCATCAATAATGGCATATAGATTTACCGATACAGCTAACGTTTGGAAATAAGCAAAGAATGTTTCCAAATCTTCGTTAATTAGCGTATTAGGCGTATCTTCTCTTACAACATATTGTGGCAACGAAAGTTGATGCGCTGTAAGCCATGGTTTATAAATTCTGACAGTATCATGATCACGTAATACGCATTTTTGTACGTGTCCTTCTTCAAATGACAATAATATATTTTGACCATGTAACTCTGGTAATGCACCATATTGCATAAATGATAAAGTCACTTTTAAAAAGACTTGAGCGATATCTTCAAACAATGTCATGATGTCATTTTGGGAAAGATTGTCTTTTCCACAAATCATTTGATATAAGGTACGGTCATTCGCTGCAAGTGCAGCCATTGATACAAGTTGTTGTTCATCATTTTGGGCTAGCACTTCCGGATATTTTCTTAATTGAACAGTTAAATGTCCTAATTGGTCTTTGAAAACATCATTATCTTGACCCATATACGACCACCACGCTGTCTCATCACAAACTGTCACATATTTAGCTAATACTTCATCCTTATTAATAAGTTGACGCAATAATCGTTCTGCTTGTTCGCCATTTTTCATATAGCGCGTAGGCGTTAACCTTAATGCACCTAATGACTGCATCGCAAATGGTACTTTGACATGATTATAAGGAGATGCGACGTCAATTAATGAACGCATACTTGAGGATGAAAGATAATCACCGAATTTAAGCGGCAACAAGACAACTAATTTCTCAGCAATCTCTTTCGCAAAGATGTTCGGTAGAATATGCTGATATTGCCAAGGATGTACCGGAAATAGTACATAGTCATCTATTGATAACCCTTTATTATTTAACAAGTCTGTCGCTTGGTCTTTTATAGGTGCTGTCAAACTCTCTAACTCATCATAATCTGCTTCGTCACCGTGAATCATATGTGTCTTTTTAACAGCTGCAACCATTAAAGGAAATGATTGATTTAATTCAGCTTGATAAACTTGATAGTCTGTTTCTGATAAGCCTCTTTTTTCTTTAGCTAGTGGATGAAATGGACGATCTTTTAAACTTGCAAATTGCTCCGACATGACAAAAGGATGCGTTGCCAAGTCTAATTCAGATAATTGTTTAGCAAGTTGTGTTATAGCAGTATTTAGCCCCTCTTCAACGCGAGCAACTTCCCATTCATGGCTTAAATCACGATTCATATTAACAATCATTCGCCAAAATTCAGGCGCTGTTAACTGTTTGCTAGATGACTTTCCATCTATCGTAATAGGTTTTGAACTTTCATAGCGAAACATATTTAACGCACTAAAATAAACTGGAATCTTAATTTGTTGGTCTCCATTTTTATAAATCAATATCGTTTGTCCATGTTCTTTAGTTATCTCACTATTTGAAACAATCCCCGCGATATCTTCAAATAAAAGTGCATCAACTAAATCTCTTAATATTATCGTTTGTGCTGTATTCACTGCTTTATGAGTATGCAATATTTAGACACCTCGCATTCTTAATATAGGCTTAGTGTTGTACCAATATTTTGTTGCTGTGCTTGTTGATAAATAAAATAAGCACTCGCAATATCTTCAATGGCCATGCCCATTGGATTAAGTAATATGATTTCATCGTCATTTTCACGACCAGGAATTTCACCTGTAACAAGCTGTCCAAGTTCAGCATGCAGTGCTTCTTTGCTAAATTTCCCTTCTAATACGAGTTGATTAATCGTTTTCTTTTCACGATTGCATTGTGACCAGTCATCTACTACGACTTTGTCAGCTTTAATAAATACTTCTTTATGCACATCCATAATAGAAATATTGCTAATAAATGCACCTTTTTGTAACCAATCATATTCAATATACGGTTGATCAGTAACAGTACATGTAATGACTACTTCACCATTTGACACGGCTTCTTTAGCTGTTTCAGCTGCAATAAATCTGATGTCTGGGCGCTGTTGTTGCCATCTATCAACAAAGCGTGCACATGCTTCAGGAAATTGATCATATACGAAGACGCGTTTAATATGGTCGAATTGTTCTAACATACTTTGCAATTGCTTGTCTCCGATTAGACCGCAACCAATAATCGTTAAATCTTTAAAACCTTTTTTAGCTAAATGTTTGGCTGCAATCACCGAAACTGCTGCAGTACGCATACTACTAATTAAACTCGCTTCCATAACTGCAATCGGATAATTTGTTTCTGGATCATTTAAAATAATGACTCCACTCGCACGTTCCATACTACGTTTTGATGGATTGTCATGTTTACTACCAATCCACTTAATACCTGAAATCGCGTAATCACCACCGATATGACTTGGCATTGCAATGATTCTATCTGCGATATGTCCATTTTCAGGATCTTGTCTTAAATAAGGTTTAAGCGGTTGTACAAAATCATTATGCGCATGCGCAGTTAATGCTTCAGTCAACGCGTCCACATAAACTTGTGAATGATTACCTCCTGCTTGTTCAATATCTGATCTATTTAAATACAACATCTCTTTATTCATTCTGATTTAACTCCTTGTCTTGATTTCATTTTTTCTAACCATGTATCTGAGTACACTAAATCTAAATAACGATCGCCTCGATCTGGTAAAATCGTTACAATTGTTGCGCCTTCTTCAATCTTTGTTATTAACTGCTCAATTGCTGCAATAATTGAACCTGTTGAACCACCTGCAAAAATACCTTCATAAGCAATTAATTTGCGGCAGCCTAGTGCAGATTGATAATCATCTACATGAATGACTTGATTAATCTCTGATCTATTCAAAATTTCTGGTACGCGACTAGCACCAATACCAGGTAACTCTCTGTTAATAGGTGTGTCACCAAAAATGACTGACCCTTTAGCATCCACAGCAACAATTTGTGCATTGGGATGTACTTCTTTAATTTTTCTACTCATACCCATAATGCTACCTGTCGTGCTTACTGGCGCGACAAAATAGTCTATAGGTTGTTTAATTGTTTCTACTATTTCAGTTCCAGCACCATGATAATGGGCTTGCCAATTTAACTCATTTGCATATTGATTAATCCAATATGCATCTTTAATAGAAGTTAATAGTTCTTGAACCTTAGCAATACGAGTCATTAAATAACCCCCATGCTCATCAGGTTCTTCAACCATTTCTACATTAGCTCCGTAACTTTTAATAATTTTCAAATTTGTTGGCGATATTTTAGGATCAACAACACAAGTGAGCTTTAATCCTTTAATTTTAGCTATCATCGCCAAAGCAATACCTAAATTTCCAGAGGTACTTTCAATTAAATGCGTATTCTCAGTTATAAGACCAGATTCAATACCATGTTCAATAATGTACTTGGCCGGTCGATCTTTCATACTGCCTCCTGGATTCATATACTCTAATTTTGCAAACACTTGGTGTTTTGGAAATAGTTGATGAAGTTGAACCATGGGTGTCTGCCCTACAGAATCTAATAATGAATCGTGACATGCTTGACTTCGTTCAATCAAAAGCGCTTCCTCCTCAAATTTAAAATTCTATAATATTGTGTGTTACCTAATTGATAATGATTCTCACTATCAAGTAATTAGGATTATATTTTTTATGCATTTATATGTCAAATAATTATAAGTTGCATGTAAATCATAAATATTTTATTGACTTAAGAAATAATTTAATTCATACTTATTTGTGATAATGATTCTCATTGTCATACATCACGAAGGAGGCTAATTAGTCAATGAATAAAGTAATTAAAATGCTTGTTGTTACACTTGCTTTCCTACTTGTTTTAGCAGGATGTAGTGGGAATTCAAATAAGCAATCATCTGATAGCAAAGACAAGGAAACAACTTCTATCAAACATGCAATGGGGACAACTGAAATTAAAGGGAAACCAAAACGTGTTGTCACATTATATCAAGGTGCCACTGATGTTGCTGTATCTTTAGGTGTTAAACCTGTAGGTGCTGTGGAATCATGGACACAAAAACCGAAATTCGATTACATAAAAAATGATTTAAAAGATACTAAGATTGTAGGTCAAGAACCTGCACCGAACTTAGAAGAAATTTCTAAGTTAAAACCTGATTTAATTGTCGCGTCAAAAGTTAGAAACGAAAAAGTTTACGATCAATTATCTAAAATTGCACCAACTGTTTCTACTGACACAGTCTTCAAGTTTAAAGATACGACAAAATTAATGGGGAAAGCTTTAGGGAAAGAAAAAGAAGCTGATGATTTACTGAAAAAGTATGATGATAAAGTAGCTGCATTCCAAAAAGATGCAAAAGCGAAATATAAAGATGCATGGCCATTGAAAGCATCGGTTGTTAACTTCCGTGCTGATCATACAAGAATCTATGCTGGTGGATACGCAGGAGAAATTCTAAACGATTTAGGATTTAAGCGTAATAAAGATTTACAAAAACAAGTTGATAATGGTAAAGATATTATTCAATTAACATCTAAAGAAAGTATTCCATTGATGAACGCTGATCATATTTTTGTTGTAAAATCTGATCCAAACGCAAAAGATGCTGCATTAGTTAAAAAGACTGAAAGCGAATGGACTTCAAGTAAAGAATGGAAAAATTTAGATGCAGTTAAAAATAACCAAGTATCTGATGATCTAGACGAAATCACTTGGAACTTAGCTGGTGGATATAAATCATCATTAAAACTTATTGACGATTTATACGAAAAGTTAAATATTGAAAAACAATCAAAATAATTAAGGAGTTTTACGATGCTACTTAAACCGAAATATCAAATCGTTATTGCTGGTTTATGTCTTGCAATAGTAGCTATCTTAAGTTTAATGATTGGGAATACGCTTGTGTCACCTATTACGGTGATACAGGCGTTATTCAACTTTGATAGTGAAAACGATTTACATAATGTTGTCACTGGTGCACGTGCATCGAGAACCATCATCGCCTTATTGACTGGCGCTGCACTTGCTGTGTCAGGTTTGTTGATGCAAGCACTCACACGAAATCCAATAGCATCTCCAGGTCTTTTTGGAGTCAATGCAGGTGCTGTATTTTTTGTCATTTTTAGTATTACATTTATTCAAATTCAGTCATTTAAAATGATTGTCGTTATTGCATTTTTAGGCGCCATTGTTGTTACTGTATTAGTCGTCGCACTTGGTATGTTTAGACAAACGCAATTCTCACCTCATCGTGTCATTTTAGCGGGTGCAGCGATTGCGATGCTATTTACAGCCTTTACTCAAGGCATACTCATTATGAATGAAACTGACTTACAAGGACTACTTTTCTGGCTAAGTGGCTCTGTTTCATTGCGCAATATATGGGATATACCATGGATTATCCCACTTGTGTTAATACTTATTTTAATCGCGTTTAGTATGGCTTCACATATCAATATATTGATGACCAGTGATGATATTGCAACGGGACTTGGGCAAAATATTAAATTAATAAAATGGACAATTATCTTGCTCATTAGTATGCTAGCTGGTATTTCAGTTGCCGTTGCTGGATCAATTGTTTTCGTTGGACTCATTGTTCCAAATATTAGCAAACGTTTATTACCACCAAATTATAAATATCTAATTCCATTTACGGCACTAACTGGTGCTATTCTAATGATTTTATCAGATATGATTGCACGCGTGATTATTAAGCCGTTAGAGTTACCTATCGGCGTTGTTACAGCCGTAATTGGTGCTATTGTCTTAATTTATATAATGAAGAAAGGACGTCAACGCTTATGACGGAAAAGATTAATAAAAAAGACTCTTATAACCTCATCTTCGCGTTAATCTTTTTAGCCCTCATATCTGTGGTAAGTATGATGGTCGGTTCTAGTTTTATACCATTACAACGCGTATTGATGTACTTTTTAAATCCTAATGAAAGCATTGATCAGTTCACATTGGAAGTATTACGTTTGCCTCGCATTACACTTGCAATTTTAGCCGGTGCTGCATTAGGGATGAGTGGTTTAATGTTACAAAATGTATTAAAAAACCCCATTGCCTCACCAGATATTATCGGTATTACAGGTGGCGCTAGCTTAAGTGCTGTCGTATTCATCGCATTTTTCAGTCATTTGTCGATACATCTACTACCACTTTTCGCAGTATTAGGCGGCGCATTAGCAATGGTAATTCTATTAATATTTCAAACGAAAGGTCAAATTCGACCGACGACTTTAATTATTATTGGTATTTCAATGCAAACACTATTCATTGCACTTGTCCAAGGCCTGCTCATTACAACAAAGCAATTATCTGCAGCTAAAGCCTATACATGGCTAGTTGGTAGCCTTTATGGTGCAACGTTTAAAGACACTTTTATTTTGGGTATTGTTATTATAGCTATTGTTCCATTGCTATTTCTTGTTATTCCTAAAATGAAAATATCTATACTTGATGATCCTGTAGCTATTGGATTAGGTTTAAATGTACAACGCATGAAACTAATTCAATTAATTACCTCTACGATACTTGTATCTATGGCAATCAGTTTAGTAGGTAATATTGGTTTTGTAGGCTTAATTGCCCCACACATTGCCAAAACAATCGTTAGAGGAAGTTACGCTAAAAAGTTACTGATGTCAGCAATGATTGGTTCTATTTCAATCGTTATTGCCGACTTAATTGGGCGTACCTTATTCTTACCCAAAGAGGTGCCAGCCGGTATATTTATCGCTGCATTCGGCGCACCATTCTTCATTTACTTATTATTGACCGTGAAAAAGTTATAAAAATATCTATCAAAACAAAATGACCTCACAACATTGTTAGCTTATAAAAGCTGGTATATTGTTGCGAGGTTTTTTCTTTACGAATGCCTGTATTGATTGTTAACATGTGTCGACTTCTTTCGTTGCATATTAATCCACTTTATACAATTAACACTGGCTCATATTCTATAATAGAGGGCAATATTCTTCTTTTTTTCAAATATCGATAGCTATTTCTTATTTAAATATAGTGTTTGATAATGTCATTTATTCAAAAACACAAATTTTAATAAAAATATCATATTATTTTTAATTGTAAATTATGGATTATTTTTCTTATTATATTGTGTTATATTAAAATAAAGTGCATATACAAGGAGAAAAACAATGAAATATAATAAACAAGACAAAATTAGAGATTTTATAATCATTGAAGCATACATGTTTCGTTTTAAGAAAAAGGTAAAACCTGAAGTCGATATGACTATAAAAGAATTTATATTACTGACTTATTTATTTCATCAACAAGAAAAGACACTACCATTTAAAAAAATCGTCTCAGATTTATGTTATAAACAATCCGATTTAGTCCAGCATATAAAGGTTCTAGTAAAACATTCATATGTTAGCAAAATTCGAAGTAAAATAGATGAGCGTAATACTTATATTTCTATATCAGAAGAACAACGAGAAAAAATTGCAGAACGCGTATCATTATTTGATCAAATCATCAAAAAATTTAATCACGCGGAGCAAAGTGAATCACAAATCATACCGAAAGATAGTAAAGATTTTCTTAATTTGATGATGTATACGATGTACTTCAAAAACATTATCAAAAAACATCTAACACTAAGTTTTGTAGAATTCACAATTCTAGCTATCATCACTTCTCAAAATAAAAACATCGTTCTTCTCAAAGATTTAATTGAGACGATTCACCACAAATATCCTCAAACTGTTAGAGCTCTCAATAATTTAAAAAAGCAAGGTTATCTAATAAAGGTACGCTCAACTGAAGATGAAAGAAAAATTTTAATTCATATGGATGATGCGCAACAAGACCATGCTGAAAAATTATTGGCACAAGTGAATCAATTATTGGCTGACAAAGATCATTTACATCTTGTTTTCCAATAAAAATAGTCCTCATGCAAGTGTACTGATTATTAAAAGTACACTTGTATTTTTATTTTACTTTACAGAAATCCTCTAAAAATTAAATGTTAGTCACAATGATATTAACCCCTTTTCAAATTTCAACGTAGTTCAAATTATTTCACCTGTTCGAATTTGTTGCTAAAAAATATAATTAACTCAGCTATATTAAATCGCTTTCATCGTTGATTTATCGCTACATTTTATCAGTTTTTATTATTAGATTTAAAGCGAATTTGCCCTACCGAATCTTTGTATTTCTGAAAAATTATTTACACAAAATATTTATTTAATAAGTTGTAAAACTTACATTTAAATTTAATTATAAATATAGATTTTAGTATTGCAATACATAATTCGTTATATTATGATGACCATATAAATACATACAGGGGGTATTAATTTGAAAAAGAAAAATATTTATTCAATTCGTAAACTAGGTGTAGGTATTGCATCTGTGACTTTAGGTACTTTACTTATCTCTGGTGGCGTAACACCTGCTGCAAATGCTGCGCAACACAATGAGGCACAACAAAATGCTTTCTATCAAGTATTAAATATGCCTAACTTAAATGCTGAACAACGCAATGGTTTCATTCAAAGCCTTAAAGATGACCCAAGCCAAAGTGCAAACGTTTTAGGTGAAGCTCAAAAATTGAATGACTCACAAGCTCCAAAGGCAGAAGCGCAACAAAACAATTTCAACAAGGATCAACAAAGTGCTTTCTATCAAATCTTGAACATGCCTAATTTAAATGAAGAGCAACGTAATGGTTTCATCCAAAGTCTTAAAGATGACCCAAGTCAAAGCAATAACCTTTTAGGTGAAGCTCAAAAACTTAACGATTCACAAGCTCCTAAAGCTGACAACAAATTCAACCAAGAACAACAAAATGCTTTCTATGAAATTTTACATTTACCTAACTTAAACGAAGAGCAACGTAATGGCTTCATCCAAAGTCTTAAAGATGATCCTAGCCAAAGCGCTAATCTTTTAGCAGAAGCTAAAAAACTTAATGATTCACAAGCTCCTAAAGCTGACAACAAATTTAACAAAGAACAACAAAATGCTTTCTATGAAATTTTACATTTACCTAACTTAACTGAAGAACAACGTAATGGCTTCATCCAAAGTCTTAAAGATGATCCTTCAGTAAGCAAAGAAATTTTAGCAGAAGCTAAAAAGTTAAATGATGCTCAAGCACCTAAAGATGAAGACAACAACAAGCCTGGTAAAGAAGACGGCAACAAACCTGGCAAAGAAGACGGCAACAAACCTGGCAAAGAAGACGGCAACAAGCCTGGTAAAGAAGACGGCAACAAGCCTGGTAAAGAAGACGGCAACAAGCCTGGTAAAGAAGACGGCAACAAACCTGGCAAAGAAGACGGCAACAAACCTGGCAAAGAAGACGGCAACAAACCTGGCAAAGAAGACGGCAACAAGCCTGGTAAAGAAGACGGCAACAAACCTGGTAAAGAAGACGGCAACGGTGTACATGTCGTAAAACCTGGTGATACAGTAAATGACATTGCTAAAGCACATGGAACAACTGCTGATAAAATTGCTGCAGATAACAAATTAGCAGACAAAAACATGATTAAACCTGGTCAAGAACTTGTAGTTGATAAGAAACAACAAGCAAATCATGCAGAAGCTAATAAAGCTCAAGCATTACCAGAAACTGGTGAAGAAAATCCATTCATCGGTACAACAGTATTTGGTGGATTATCATTAGCATTAGGTGCAGCATTATTAGCTGGCCGTCGTCGCGAACTATAAAAAATAAACAACTATAGATATCATTTTATCCAAACCAATTTTACCTTATATATTTAAAATATTCTTATTTGTACAGATGAGAACATTATAAATGCACTGGCAACATCTTTTGTTGCTAAGTGCATTTTTTTGATTTTTTATTAATCTCATATTTCTGACTGCCATCGAAAAAACATATAGCGATAACAAAAGACACAACAAGAATTTTCTAACGTAAAAAATCGAACTAGTGAAATACATATAGTATCTCGTACTAGCTCGATTCTTCATTTATTATTTAAATTCATTCAAACACACAACGTATATTTAGAATATTAACGTTAATATAAACGTCCAAACACAGATAAATGCAACAAATATAATACTGTATTTTAACGTCATTTTTAATAATGCAGATTCTTCACCAACTTTTTTAACAGCTGCAGTCGCAATGGCAATTGATTGTGGTGAAATAAGTTTCGCTGCTACACCACCTGCAGTGTTGGCTGCTACAAGTAATGAACCACTTGTTGAAATTTGTTGTGCTACTGTCGCTTGGATAGGCGCGAATAAAGTATTGTTATTTACAACTGAACCAGTCATAAACACACCAATCCAACCTAATACTGGAGAGAATAATGGGAAGATTGCTCCCGCTTTAGCAATACCTTGTCCAATTGCTACAGTCAAACCACCATATGTCATTACTTTAGCAATAGCTAGGATAGCTGAAATTGTAAGGATCGGTAACCATAATTCTTTAATTGCTTCGACCAATAAAGCACCTGCACTTTTCCATTTTAACTTCGTAATTAAAATTGTAATAATTACCGTTAGTAAAATCGCTGTCCCTGTTGCCCCAATTAAATCGAGACGCAACGCAATACCTTTAGGCGATAAATCGCTCACAGTATTTGGAATTGGCATTTTTAATACTATACTTTCAAGCGCACCACCAGGTTGGAATAATTTTTTGAAGAATGGTGCACTCCATACTAATACAAAAGCAGTTAAAATGACGAACGGACTCCATGCAAAGACGATTTCTTTAGGTGTACGCTTTTGAATTTTATGCTCTGATTCTTTCAACCTGAAAATATTTTTCGGTTTAAATTTACGACAAACAAATGCTAACACCACCATTGTTGCTAGTGATGGAATAATGTCTGCTAGTTCTGGACCATGGAATATTGTTAATAATAATTGTAATCCAGTATATGTACCACTCACTGTTAAAATAACAGGTAAAATTTCTTTAATACCTTTCATGCCATCTATTACGAATACTAAAACAAATGGAATAATAAAGTTTAAAATTGGAAGTGTTAATGCTGAGTATCTCGCAACATCTAATGTTGTAACACCTCCACTTAAGTTAAATGTATCAATAATACTAACTGGTAAACCTATCGCACCAAAGGCACCTGCTGCACCATTAGCAATTAAGCATAACATCGCAGCTTTTAATGGTTCAAAGCCAAGTTGAATTAATAACACTGCACAAATTGCAATCGGCACACCGAAGCCTGCTGCACCTTCTAGAAATGCATTAAAACAAAATCCAATTAATAACAGTTGGATACGTTGGTCTTCTGAAATACTAGCAATACTATCTTGAATAATTGAAAATTGTCCTGTTTTAATAGAAACTTTATACAACCATACCGCCATTAAAACGATATACCCTATTGGGAAAATACCAGCAACAACGCCTTCTGTTATTGCGCCTGCTGATACACGTGCTGGTAATTCAAACACAAATAAAGCCACAATCAATGTAACAACCAAAGTTGTCAATGCTGCATAAATGCCTTTCATTTTAAAAATGGTTAAGCATAGTAAAAATAAAATAATAGGTACTGCTGCAACTAAGGCTGATAATCCAACATTATCGAATGGATTTACAGTAAGTAGTGTCATAATGACTCCCTCTCTTTATCTAAAAATATTTATCATCCTGATTAATCTAGAACCTATTTCAACTTATATTTTGCGATGATCACGTATTTAAAATGTAACATTCCTATATGTGACAGGCAATCGAATTTTTACAAAAAGTTCACAAAATATACACAATATTTAACTACAATAAATAATATATCATTTTAATTAAAAATACTAGATATTATTTATATTAATCTTCGACATCCGCTTCAAAAATGCATCATGACAGCGTATATTTTTATTGAGAATCTCTCATTTTATGAATGGTAGGGAGTAAACAAAATACGACAAGTGTCAATCCAATGATAATGATAAATATCATGTTAAACCATAATAAACCCAATTGATGATTGTGTTGTATTTGCCAAATTTCTAAAATCATGAAAATAGAAATATAACTCATAATTTCCAAGTTTAATGTACTTAAAAATAACTTAATCGTCTGTATTTCACGTGGTGTGTGATTATAATGTGACCATTTAGCAAATCGTTCATAGTATCTACCTGCGATGAAAAATATAAGCCATATCACTATAAATGCACCATTAATCAATAGCAACACCCATTTATCAGCAAAATTATCTGCGTTCCCTGCTAAATTATAGTGAATAGGCACTTTCGATGGTAATTTCGAATAGTTCATTACTGTATAGCACATCATAACTAAGTAAATTAGTAAACTTAATATTGTAAAAGACCTGATTTTAGACATTCTATCGCCTCTTTCTTTACATTTTATGTATAACACTCTGCATATTTTACCTTTTAATTACATTACCCCAAACGATTAAACAATATGTAATGATACTATAGTTGCGTCAGGAATATCCGCTTGTTAAATGTGCATAGCTTATATTTATCTGTTTAACATGCCACAATAATGATTCGAATTATTGTTTTAATTAAATCTTTTTCACATATGTATAAATTTTATAGAGTGCATGCTTAATATTTTCATTTGATTCAAAGGCAAAAGATAGCCTTATACTCTTTTCTTTACTACCATAAATGTAACCCGGATTGATTAATATTTTTTCTTTACTTAACAATTCGTAGAATAAACATTTAATATCTATATCTATTTTAAAGACTAACCATACAAAATAACCTCCACTTGGAACTTCCCAATGTGCTATATCCTTAAATAAATTATTGAGGATGTTTAACATAAAGTCTCGTTTATCTTTTAAAACATACCTTAACTTTACTAAGTGTTTATCATAAGACTTATTTTTCAACATCTCATATACAACCATTTGTGACAAAATACTGGATCCATAGTCAATTTGCATTCTTACATCTGCCAATTGCTCTATTATTTTTTCAGAAGCAACAATCCAACCTATTCTTATTGCTGGTGCAATCGTTTTTGAAAAACTGCTTATATGTATAACTTTTCCCAATTTATCATAAGTTTTGATAGAAGGAGTTGGATCGCTAAAGAAAATATCTCTAAAGATATCATCTTCAATGATAGGAATATTATGTTTTTCGCTATAAGTAATTATATTTTGCTTTTGCTCATTCGTTAAAGAACGACCTGTCGGGTTATTAAACCTAGGCTCTATATAAATCGCTTTATTTTTAAAATTAATAAATCTATCAATAATGGTATTAATTTCATTAATTTGATTATAAGGAACATCAATATGTCTAAAATTCAATTGCTCAAAAACATTTGTAGAGTGAATATATGATGGTGTATTTGAAATTATTATGGTATCTTGACCTAAAAATCCAATAGATAAAAGTTGAATGGCATGTAAAGCGCCTGAAGTAATCATTACATTTTCTCTACCTACATTTATACCTTGCTTTGACAATCGTTCAGCGATGATATCTCTCAGCTTGATATAACCATAGCCATTATTATAACCAAATGATAAGTCTTCAATATGACTTGCTGTATTAGACATGGCTTTTTTTAATTGAATATGAGGCATTAACGATATACCCAATTCACCT
>Ga0181456_100048_pt1 | contig 13948 bp, 9 predicted proteins | sample InSIn3SAF170_2_FD_119057 | JGI IMG/M metagenome (GOLD analysis project Ga0181456, IMG submission 119057) | Clean room microbial communities from NASA Spacecraft Assembly Facility at Jet Propulsion Laboratory, Pasadena, California, USA -... ...
GGGCAGAAGCTGGACGGCACAGGGCTACTGTATTACCATGCCCGCATGTATGACCCAGGTGTGGGACGGTTTGTGTCTCCGGATAGCATTGTGCCTGGAGCCTCTTCGGGAGTGGGTGGTGCTGGGGGTATTGGTGGGAATGCAGGTAAAGGACCCGCTTATACTGAGCCGAGTTTACCACCTCATGAGATCGTTAAGGAGAATGGAGTAATCATTGATCAAAATTATCGGAGTAATGATCATGGACCAGCTCATCTTCATGTCCAAGGGCGCGGTCCAGACACAAGGATAGGAGAAATGGGTCATCCTCTCGCTGGAGACCCAGAGCTTTCACGTGTGCAAAGGGCAGTAGTAGACCGTAATATAGCCGTCATAAAGAGGGCAGTGCGGAAGATTGGTCGATGGCTACGCTATCAACAGGATATTGACGAATAGAAGGATTAATATGACCAAAGAACTGGATTCATCAATTTGGGTCTTTACTGGACCAAAGCGGTTCCCAGGCTTCCCAAGTGCGGTCTTCATTGATCTACAACTGGGAGAGCAGTGGGTGCAAGAGAACAATGCCACTGGAACATTTACTCAGTACCCGATCAATATGAGTGTCTATGATTGGGCTATAAATAACGGACGGTTTACGCCTCGTAAAGAAGAACACAAACAACCTACGTTTATAGAAAACTTCACGAGCGCGTATACGGGTCACTTTCATTATGTACAAGGTATCAAAAATGGTACCGAAACTAAGGAAAGTCTCTATTCAGGCAACACGTTAGCTAATTATCCAATATCTGGAGTATGGGTCTTTACTGGACCAAAGCGGTTCCCAGGCTTCCCAAGTGCGGTCTTCATTGATCTACAACTGGGAGAGCAGTGGGTGCAAGAGAACAATGCCACTGGAACATTTACTCAGTACCCGATCAATATGAGTGTCTATGATTGGGCTATAAATAACGGACGGTTTACGCCTCGTAAAGAAGAACACAAACAACCTACGTTTATAGAAAACTTCACGAGCGCGTATACGGGTCACTTTCATTATGTACAAGGTATCAAAAATGGTACCGAAACTAAGGAAAGTCTCTATTCAGGCAACACGTTAGCTAATTATCCAATATCTGGAGTATGGGTCTTTACTGGACCAAAGCGGTTCCCAGGCTTCCCAAGTGCGGTCTTCATTGATCTACAACTGGGAGAGCAGTGGGTGCAAGAGAACAATGCCACTGGAACATTTACTCAGTACCCGATCAATATGAGTGTCTATGATTGGGCCGTATCGCACAGGTTATTCGTACCTAAGAATGTTGAGCAGACTCAAAGCCAATTCATAGAGAGTTTTAGTTCTACTCGCTTGGAGCATTATCATTATTATGTAGGTCATTTGTCTGCTGCTTAAATGAGTTAAAAACTCAGACTGACGTTCCCTTAAAAACTCCTCCAGAATTTAAGTTAGAATCCCGGAGAGGAACTAACCAAAAGGAGGACTTGGAACGATGGAAAAGCGATACACAGAAGAGCAGATTGCCGTATTGTAGCCAGGTTGAGACTGGAGAAGTGGCTACTGATGTATGTCGTAAGATGGGCATTAGCGAGTAGCTCGCTGCGCGCATACTTCTACCGCTGGAAGAAGTATGCAGGTCACAGGCATGGTGTCGCTGAGCTTCTGCAACCACGGCATATGGAAGAGGAGAACCGTCGTCTCAAGCAGCTGGTTGCGGACCTTAGCCTGGATAAGACTATGCTGCAGGAGGTAATAAGGAAAAGTTGAGAGGCCAGCTCGCAGACGACCTTTGGTCGAATTCCTGCGTAGCGGCTTAGGAGTAAGCGCGACGCATATGTCAAGCCCCTAACGTCCACCATCCACCATTACAACAGCCAATCCATTCAGGCACACGGGAGAATACACGGACGAAGAAACAGGATTCATGTAACAGCGGCGATCTATTGGCCTAGTAGATGAAAACAATTCCAGTTTAGTGTATCATGCGAGGTACTCTGTTTATTGCATAGTCTTATATCGATTATGAAACCACAACACTAGATTGGATCCTAATCAGTGAAAGCTACCTCGATCTCATCGCGGTATATAGACACGGCAGACATAGCCGTTGACGCACGCTCTGCGGCGGTGTCAGTTCCGCATGCTCTTGCCCTCATCCCTGCAGGGCTTGCATTTATTCTCTACCTGGTCACCTGTTCACCCACCGTCAACTTCACAGACAGCGGCGAGCTTATCACGGTAGCCTGGACCGGCGGCATCGCGCACCCACCCGGTTATCCTCTGTATACTCTGCTCGGCATCGCCTTTGTGCATCTGCCCTTCGGTGATCCGGCATGGCGCATGAATATCCTTTCCGCCTTGTTCGCCGCTGCCGCTGTGGGGCTGTTCTATTGCCTTGTCACTTACACGCTGGCCGGAATGCCGGCATTCCATCGTGCTGCCAGATCTACCGGGCGGGGCGGCACATCCAGGGAGTCCGCTGCGGCTCGCTCTACTTCTAACTCATCCGGTAAAGACTCCCGGTCCAGCCGGGATGCGTTAGCTGACAGGAAACGTATATCGTCCAGGACCCCTTCCACGGCGAATACAACCCGCCCGGATAGTGTGACTTATGCTGATGAAGGCGCCGCGAACACAGCACAGGCGACATCTGTAAGCTGGAGTGCTGTAGCCGGCGGGCTGGCAGCAGCAGGGCTTCTGGCGGTGTCGCTTACCTTCTGGAACTGGGCTACTCAGGCCAAGTTCTATCCTTTGCATTATGCCTTTGTTGCCGGTCTCTTCTGGATAGCGCTGCGTGCCCGCAGATTGATGGTTGCTGATATTGCCGGTAACTCTACACATGTGGCCGCGGGCGTAGCACGCTGGCCAGTATCCGCATGGTCGCCCGCTATCAAAGCGCTACATCTACTCGCGTTTATGATTGGGCTTTCACTCACCAACCACTTTCTCACTTTCTTGCTCTTGCCCGGCTTAGCACTCTTACTGCTTTCTTCCGTACGCAACAGCGCTCAGGTATTACGCCGTATAGCCAAGCACGCGGGCACGCTGCTGATTGCAGGCTTTATACCCTTACTGCTCTACCTGTACCTGCCTCTACGCGCTGCTATGCACCCACTGATAGCGTGGGGACTGCCGGATACATGGAGCACTTTCTGGAGGCAGGTTACCGCCCAGAGCTACCAGGGACTGTTCGGTACGTCCAGTATCGGCAACCATTTAGCTGATGCCTTCACCTATACAGGCAACCAGTTCGGTCCCTGGCTTGGCCTTGTAGTGCTTGTGCCGGTAGTAGCAGGGCTAGGTTATCTATGGAGCAATGACAATGGACTGCTGGCAGCCACCGTTACAACTGCCCTGATCAGCTTGCTTGCGGCTGTGAACTACAGCATTCGAGAGATCGCTACCTACTATGTGCCCTTTTACATGATGGCACTGGTGTGGGCAGGACTGGGCGTTGCTCAGGGAGTTGTCTGGGTCTGGAGCCAGTTGTCCCTGGCTAATGATGCTGGTACCACCAATCACAACCCCAAAACAGCCAACGTAGCCAACGTAGCCAAGGAGGCCCACAAGCCTGATACAGATGGTAAACAGGGTAATGTAGGGAGGGCGGCCAGTATACCGTGGCGCAATGTCGCGATAAGCCTGAGCCTGGGAGCCTTATTGCCGCTTGCTGGTTTGATCACGAACTGGGGTGCCGCAGGTCACCGAGACAACTATACGGCTGAGCTGTTTGTACGCAACGCCTTCAAGACAGTTCGCCCCAACGCTGTTGTGCTCAGTAACTACTGGGACCTTACCTCCGCTAACTTTTACGTCCAGCATGTGCTCCATGAGAGGCCGGATGTAACACTCATTGATAAGAGCTTGCTGCGACAGCCCTTTTATGTGGATTACCTGGAGCGCAACTACCCTGACCTGATAAGTAAGAATGCAGGGCCGTTTGCCGCATATAAGTCGCTGCTAAACCAGTGGGTAACAACCGGGAGCGTGCCAAGGCAGCTTCCTACAGCATATACGGAAGTGCTGAACGGGTTTATTGACACCAACCTGGGCAGCAGGCCTGTGTACGCAGACTTTATTATTCCGGCAGGTGATCCGCAGGAGCAGGAGGAGGTTCATGCCCTGTTAGGAAACAGGCAAGGGCAGCTTGTGCCTGATGGTTACGGCTACCGGATTGCCACAAGTGCGGAAGACATGGCCACCCAGGACCCGCAGTTCGACCTGAGAGGTGTTGCAAGCCAGAAAGTACCTCTTGATGAGATAGAGGCATCCGTTGTGGCGCTATACCCGCGATTTCTGCAGGAGATCGGCACATATATGCAGAGCAGCAAGTCAGAAGCAGACAAGCAGGTAGGTGCGAGACTACTGGCTCAGGCGCAGGAGTTGCAGCCACTTACAGCATTCCAGGATGAGCGTCCACGCCGGCGTTGAGAAGCCCATTTCGGGGGCCCGGTGCGCCATTGGGTAATGAAACGGCGCTATCCTTCAGGATTTGGCTTCACGTACCTGTAAAGGGTGCTCTTTGATCTATGAACGGTATTGAGGATCTCTTTCACGGAATTGTTCTTGTTAGCGTACAAGGCCCGCATCATTTTGATCTTCTTCTCGTCCAGCCAGTGGAGCCTTCAGCTCTGCCCCAGGGGTCGAACTCCTGTGTGCCTGATGAAGCACCAGCGGAGTTTGTGGTTAGCGATACGCTGCCCAGGTGGTCTCCATGTATGTAGGTGACCGTGTTTTCTTCACCCGCTCACCTTCTGCATCGTACTGGTAGCTCTCGGTTACACCGCCAGATACGATAGAGGTGGGCAGGTTCTCGGCTGACCAGTTGTAGGTGCGTGTGCCGTCGGCTGTCATGTTGCCATCAGCATCGTAGGTGTAGCTGCTACCGTTGTAGCTACGCAGGGCATAGGGTCCACCCTGATTACCCTAAGTGTGTAGACGTAGGTATAATCCAATCACGCTCTTGTTACCTGTTTGGGAACTGGAATACCAGGTCACTTTTACCTGTTGCTTTGATGAATTTGGGTCCGATCCTGTATGCTATCTAATCTCATCTTCCAGTTGCGGCTTATTATCTAACGGATCTAACATAATTGGGCCATAGTAATCCCCGACAATCCGGCCCATATTGTCAAGTACAATGTGCCTAATCTTCTCATCTTCTCGCCAGTCAAGACCTTTACTCCATTGCTTATCAGCCCGAAATTTTGATACCGAGCCAACGCCTAGTGTTACTCCGTTCCTCTCATCAATTACAATGTGCCGAACTTTCTCACTTCTGGTAAACCAATGGCGTAAATTGGGATAATATTCGATGAGCTTTTCAAGCATAGTTGACGGGTCCGAAATCGCGGCGAGGGGTTCACGTTCTGGCCTGGGGTCGCTTCCAGCCCCCAAACTCAGGAGGTAATTATTTGAGCCTCTTTGATTGTCAGCAGGATTCGAGGCCGTATAGGTGTCATCTAAGTCGTGAGGAAGCAAAGAAAGCCGTACTGCGCCTAAGAGCGTCTTCTCTTGTGATTGGCGCCAGCCCTGAGTTTGCCATAGGCGAATGTAATCGTATTCCAGCATATAGCTGATGAGATCTTTATATTCTGTGAATTGTAGGTGCTGACCTGTAAATTGATTGAGCCATAGATACGCAGCAGAGAGAGGGATAAATGGATTTGACAAGGATTGGAGATGCTCGATGAGAGCGTAATCCATCCTTTGGGGCGGTTCCCATGCCGCTACTGCCTGACGACCCTCCGCAGTTAAGCAGGCCCAGAGCCACTCAGAGCTCTGTAGGGTTGATCTCAGTAGGTCTGTAGGATCGGGATTCACTTCGATGAGGTCTCTACTGTAACGCCATAGAGTTACCCATCTGAGCCTGACCAACTCTGTGATTGCCAGTAGCACATCATCCCAAGAATAATCCTGAGTTACAGCGTTGCGCCAACCTCCGAACCTTCGATTGTTTAACATTTCGAGTACGCTTGGAAGCGTCTCCATGCCATCCATGAGCATATCAGCTACGAACATCTTCAAGTGTTGGTCATTTTGTACCATTGTGATTGGTCCTTGTTTTATCTAACTGCGCTACGCGTTTCAAGAGTCAGGTGATCTCGTGGTTCTTGCGAGACTTGCCGGCTTCGCATTATTACATTTGCAGTCTCATCACTCGAGGACACGAATTATGGCTTCACTAGACTGTTGATATTACCTAGAGAAGCAAAAGACCAGACCTCCACCAGTCATAAAGCGTGCAACTGCGGCTGCACCTCCCGTTGTTGCAGCAGCCGCCGCCGCCGCTTTTAGCCAATCTGGCGCACCATTATACTTCGAATCTGCACGCTTACTATAATATATAGTGCCAGGTTTCCCTATTTGTTTGCCGTATGGTCTATAGGTAGGATGCTGGCCTTTATAACTCCGCGCAGGCTTACCTTTAGCATCTGTGATATCGTGTACATATATCTTCTCACCTGTCGTCTTATTTGTGTATTCTCTTTCGACACTCAAATCGCCGGGCCTGGCATCATCGCTTCTGCGAGTTGAAGGCTCGCTTTGCTCGGCTGTCAAATCCCAATCCTCAGGGTGTTCTTTAAAGTCCTCTATCACGTCGCCAAAATCGTCAACTCGGTGTCCAGTTGGATCCACATAGCGTATCGGGTTGTCGAGCGCATAGTTGTATCGTCCGAACGCTTGTGGATTGCTTGGACCCCACGGTTCCTTCGCTTTCTTCGTATCAGTATCTTTCAACTGGAACCAATACCCCTTTTGCAAGATCAGACCATTCTCCCCGCTCACCGACAATAAGAATCCACTTTCATGGAAATCCACCGCAAGACGAGAGTTCTGCTCCTGCCCGACAATATCCCCAGCACCACCCACTCCCGAAGAGGCTCCAGGCACAATGCTATCCGGAGACACAAACCGTCCCACACCTGGGTCATACATGCGGGCATGGTAATACAGTAGCCCTGTGCCGTCCAGCTTCTGCCCTGTGTAGTTCATCGCCGTCTGCGTGTTTACTGCACCTCGCACCTTGCCCCACGGGTCGAACTCCTGTGTTCCAGATGATGCACCAGTGGAAGAGGTCATAAGAGACACGCTGCCCAGGTGATCCCCGTGCATGTACTTCACAGTGTTGGAGCCGGTGTTCACTACGTACTCTCGCTGTGCTACCGTCTGGCCCATTGAAGCTGTAGTAGTAGCGGTAGGTGGTTGAGAGGCTAGTTACCTGCTCCTCGTACAGCCCACCTATGTAGTACGTGGTATTTGTGGCGGAAAGCAGAGTATCCCTACAAGCGCGCTTTGGGTCCTCACCACAGAGTTTAACATGAGCAGGAACGTATCTTTATGTTGACAGAATCCCAAATGGCGCACTTACTACTCACTAAAAACTCGCCTCAGTGCGACAAGCAGAGCGCGGCTAAAAGCGTTGATCTGACGTACCGTTACTAGGGTCTCTCCGCCCACGTAAGTACTTGCACTGTCCCTGTCTAGCTGACCGATATTCAGCATGACGCGAAGTGTAAAAGCTCCATCTTCGCTATTGACGACCTCACCAGTGCCAGCCTGAAGCTGGAAGCCAGTCTCAGTCGAGATATAGGTCTCCGATTCAGCAGCTGGGTTGTGTTGTAAGCAGAGAATATGAGCATGAAGATATTCAACTAAGCGTCGTAGTTCCACTTCTGTAGCGTAAGTCTCTATTGAGCTAACATTGATAGTGGAGATGGCGCTTCGCGTCTGAAACTCAAGCACAAGTCGCACCAAACTTCGGGAATCCGCATATTCCTTACGTGTCGCTTCAAGCCTGAAGATAACCACATAACCTTCTGTTTCAAGGACCAACGATGTATTCATTCAGGATTCAGCCTCCCAACATCTACTTTGTTTCATGGATCGAAAACCCACCCATGTGATTTTGCCAGTGCTGTTATTTCTCCAGTTGTCTTGTTGTTCATGACGGTTATTACCTCACCTGTATACATATTAACAATTACGACATCCGCTCTACTCCTTCCCGTGTTTCTTACGAAAACTCGTGCCTCGTTACCAAGTTCCGTTTGGACAGCCGTTCTAGATGGTTCGGAGACAATAGTCTCAATCATTTTTTCATTTCCTTTGAAACGCGAACCGATTCTTAGTTTTGCATGTTCAGACAACCCCTTGTATCCCTTACCCCCATTCCCGGGCAAGCCACCCGTGCCGCCTTCCATTATGCCTACACCGGGGCCACCTCCAATTCTGGGCCCGCAACACAGATGGTCGTTACCTGGTATATAAGGCATGCAATAACCAGGCAGTTGAGCACCAGCACACCCCTCCCAGCTACTACTTGTGGAGCCACCGTTACCCGGTTTGCGCTCGCCAGCTGCTCCGCAGTAATCATAACAATGACCTGTCGGGTCAACGTATCTGAGTGGATTGTTAAGTACATACGCGAACCGCGCCAAGGATTGAGGATTAGGGTATTTTGGTGGACTAGCACTAGTCTCACGCTGAAATGCGAAGCCCGAGCCCAAGACAATCATGTTGTCGGCATTACTTGTAGAGACAAAAGCACTTTCATGGAAGTCCACAGTGAGAATCGAGTTCTGCCAAGCACCGACCGTACCGCCCGAGCCTCCGATACCTAATGCCGCACCCGGTACAATGCTATCAGGTGACACGAACCTACTTATAGCGGGATCGTACATGCGGGCATGGTAGTACAGCAGCCCTGTGCAGCTACAACGGCTCCAGCTTTTCAGGTGGTTATGGTAGTTGTGAGTGTAGCAGACTTATCTATCGACATAAACCGCATGAATGGTAACACTAAACTCGATAGAAGCCCAGTACAAAGTCCACCTAAGATACTACCAGCCAGCAGCCCGGTGAACCATCGAGCATGTACTTCAGCATTCAAGAGGTAAGGAGAAGGATCTCCTAAAGGTCCACCTAAGAACCTATACGTTATCCAAAAAACACCTATCCCTAGCCCCCAGCTTAGACCATTCGCAAGTATCCAAAGGAGAGGCCGATTACTACACCTCCGAATGCGAGGTAACTGAAACAGAGACATTACACTACCAACAATCGTTCCCAGCACAATCCACGAGACAACCCAAAGGCCAAACTCTCCATTAGGTGAGTGTTCCTGCCAGACTAGTAGCACTATCCCCGCCCCGCCAATACTACTAGCTATCACAACACTTAACATGGTTGGTAGCAGCCAATTACCTTGTCCTGTGAGCGTTTCTAAAATAGCTGCCTGAGCACGACTTAGAGTAAGAGCGGCTAATATGCCAACGACCCCACCCCAGAGCGTGTAGAAAATGATTGATTGAACGAAATCTAAGTGATACCAGAAGGCAGATGAGACAGTTGTAGCCATTGAATTAGGACTATATAACCCAAAACTCATGAGAGATGCAGGTATAAGAGCTACAACCCAAGCGAGAGGGGTCGCAACGTACCACAAATACAGCACGGATATAGTGGTTCGCTGTGCGAGCAGTACGTACAACCCAAAAGCAGTGAACACACCAAGGAATAGGCCACCAGCAAGCAAACAAATAGCTTGGGTGCTTAGGGATGGGTCCGTCATGAATATGTATTCATAAAAGTTCCAAGAGACAAAGGTGGCTACGTACCAACCAAGTGCAGTTATTACCAGCCACCAACTAGCCCTGGGAACGATCCTGCGCAGTATCCACCACTGAAACAGGACTGGTAACATCCAACTCAGGAGTAACGGCACTTGAAACAGCCATGGTATCCACCAATATGCACCTTGTTCCTTAAGTGGTGTATCTCGGAAACGTTGGAACCATAACTCGAACCAGAGATTCCAATATATCAGGCCACCAACGGCCCAACTGGCCGAGGTAGCTGCTACCCACTTTGCTCGTTGAACTGCGCTCGATAGAACTATAGATTGGCTCAATCCCGTGAGTGAACCAAAGATGGCTCCACTCACGCAGCCTATGATTGCAAGCATCGGAAATTGACTCTGATAATCGAAAACGTTTATGAGAACCTGGCCCGAGAAGAACAACAGTACAAGTGAATGTCCAGACCAGCAGACTGCCATGCTAATAGCTAGCCAGCAGAGAGACAGCATGTTCATCTTCGGATATAGTGTCACCAACGATTTTACCCTCCGCTACTAAGCGACTCCTTGTGAGGTCTTTGGGTACGATTTGCGATTACTAACATGCTCCCTGTGAGCGACATATACTATCCTTGTCCTTGTGCGTCATTTTGTGTTGCTGTTCTAAGAACCTCCTTTCGAAGACTTCATAAGTGAGATCACTCAAGTGATCCTTATATTCCTGGTAAAGGCCATACCCGAATGCTGCAGCCGCATCGTCCTCTGGATTAGGTGCTCCGTACTTGAATGTATCGTAAGCACCAGCACCAATACCTAGAACCGTCAAACTAAATCCAGCAGCAGCACCAATGAAACCATACATTACATTCCCGAACACATTAAAATCGCTCAATGTATTGCTTGGGTCGCCAGGCATATGAAACCAGATATCGTCTGACGGATCATTAGGTCTATGATCCCTACCAAGTACAGCGTATGAGAGCGTTGATTTCATGTCCCAACGACCACCTTCCCTTACTTCTGCAGACCATAAGGCCAGTGCATTTGAGTAAGGGTTGGAGTTTGGACGATAAGTTGATGGGTCGCCTTGAAGCGTCTTCTGAATAACAGTGAACATTGGATCAGGAGCACCACTAGCACCAATAATCCCCATCATTGTTTGGTAGGTTAGGCCCAACATAGCACGGAACGTACGTGGGAGAGTTCCTGGAATCCTGGCACGCGCTTCATGCCCTGACGGATCGTTGAAGCTCATGGGATTGTTTAGAACGTACGCATACCGATTGAATGCCTGAGGCTCTGCAGGTCCATCTTGAATTCTAGTGTTGTGCGCACTATGCATGTCAACTTCTAATGCTTTGCTTGCCTCCGGCACATTGCTATCAGGCGACACGAACCTGCCCACTGAGGGATCGTACATTCTGGCATGGTAGTACAGCAGCCCTGTACCGTCCAGCTTCTGTCCAGTGTAGTTCATCACCGTCTGCGTCCCCACTGTACCACCAGAGCGCACCTTGCCCCATGGGTCGAACTCCTGCACGCCTGCTGATGCTCCCGTTGAGGAGGTGACAAGCGACACGCTGCCAAGGTGGTCCCCGTGCAGGTATTTTACAGTGTTGGAGCCGGTGTTCACCACGTACTCACGCTGTGCTACCGTCTGGCCCGAGAATGTGTAGTAGTAGCGGTATGTGGTGGACAGGCTCGACACCTGCTCCTCATACAACCCGCCTATGTAGTACGTGGTGACAGCCCCCCGTACCTTCTTCACCCGCTCACCCTCAGCATCGTAGGAATAGGTCTCAGTAACGCCACCTGATACGATAGAGGTGGGCAGGTTCTCTGCTGACCACGAGTAGGTGCGTGTGCCGTCAGCGGTCATGTTACCGTTGCCATCGTAAGTGAAGCTGCTGCCATTGTAGCTGCGCAGGGCGTATGGACCACCCTGGTTGCCTGAGGCGCGAGTGTAGTCGTATGTGAAGGTGAGGGCTGCACGCTGCTTTATATTGCCCACCACGTCGTATAAGTAGTTCTCGCTGGCGGCTCCTATGCTCCAGCTTGCCAGCCGATCACGGTGATCGTAGGTGTAGTTCTGCGTATCACTGGATATGCTGTTGCTTATCTGCTGCACGTTGCCCACAGCGTCGTACTGGTAGCTCTTGTTCAGGAGGGGCGTACCACCATACGCCACCTGCGTGTTTATGAGGCGTGCCATGGTGTTTGTGTAACTGTAAATCTGCCCTGCATTGTTGCCCAGGCTGATGTTGGTGGGCTGGTCTAGTGCCGTGTACAAGGCACTGAATACGTAGTTACCTGTAATAGGGCCAGGCAAAGTGTACGCCATGGCATACTGATGCCAGGCATCGTCGTACCCGTAGCCCACGGTTTCTCCATTGGGATAAGTGATTGAAGTGTTGCGGCTGGCAGCATCATAACCAAAGGAGAAGGCGCGCGTGCCTGTGAGGCCTGCTACTGTATAGGTGGCGGTGGCCTGCTGTCCCTGTGCTGTGTATGTCCAGCTTGTGCCACTCTGTAGCACAGATGAAGCATCGTAGCGGCCCATCGATGTGCGCTGACCCTTGCCGTTGACCACGCCTGTTTGATCATAGGCGTAACGGGATGAAGAGCTGTCGGGGTAGTTCTTACGTACCAGGCGTGCAAGCTCATCGTACTGGAACGAGATGGTCTGCGCCTTGGGATCAGTCTGCTGCTGCAGGCTGCCGTCCACGTTGTACTGGTAGTTCCATGTACCCATTGTGATGTCGGTCATCTGCGTTTTGCGGCCCAGGCTGTCGTACTTCATGACGATGTTCTTACCCATGCCGTCCTGCGCGTTGGTGAGCAGGTCGAGAGGGTTGTAGGTGTACGAAGTGGTGGCGTAGGTAGCCCATGCACCTTCTGTGCCGTTGTTACCTGAATATTCTACCACTTGCCGCAACCTGCCGAACATATCAGACAGGTGCTCTGTGCGGTGCTGCTTGGCATCTCCCGTCATCACAGACTGCAGGCCAATCCCGCTTGCCACTGTGTATGTCATCCAGGTGGTAGAGGCGTCAGGCTCTGTTACTGAGCGAGCTCTCCCCACCCCATCATAAGAGGTGGTAGTCAAGCGCAGGTAGGGTCTGAGTGGATCGGTAAGCTGCAAGTACGAGTAGAAGGACGTGCCACTCTGGGACACAGTAGCAGCCTGCGACTGCTGTGTTACCTGGCCCAGTCCATCGTACACTTTATCAGTAACGATATTCTGTGTGCCGTTCAGGCTCTCAGACTTCACCTGGATCTCTCGACCCATGCCATCATAGAACTTGTTTATGGGACGCACAGCACCCGCCGTGTTGGTCTCCTTCATAGTGACCATATACCTGAAGGGTATCTCACTGTCATTGTACTGAGCCTGCACTGTAGGCACATTGGGGCTTGCGTCACCCGGCTTTCTGAGCACAATCATACGCCCGAACTGGTCGTATTCCGCATTCGTTATCTGGACCTAAGCTCTCTGAGACCAACCATACTTTCCAGGTAAACTTCATTAGCCGCGGCTTTGACGCTCTTGAGCAGTGGGCAGGCCTGTGGCGATCCTACACGTATGAGAGCCAGGTTCAGGATAAGGCATGGGACGGTGGCGCTACCGCGCTGACCAAAACCACCACATACACGTACGACCAGAACAACTACGGCAACCTAACATCCGTCCAGGAAGCAGACGATGCAGGTGTGCAGCGCAAGACCGAGTACCAGTACATCACTCTCAATAGTGCAACCAGCTACCTGGTGGACCGCCGGTGGTCGGAGAACATCAAGAACGGTGCGAACGAGTGGCTTGCGCGCACTGTGTACGGCTACGACGGTTACAACCCCAATGTTGCCCTTGGTACAGCAGGTGACCTGCGCTCCGTGCGCAAGTTCTACAATATACCAATAGAGGACGGGCTGCGTTCGACATCATTTCCGACCACAGCGTTCAGCAACGACACTTCTTACGTGTACGATAGCTACGGCAACCAGACTAATGTAACTACTTACGCGGGGAACGGCACAGTCACGGGTCTGAATGGTGGAACGGTGAGCTGGGGCACCATAGGTGGCGGTAGTACAGCGCGCACCACAACTACCACCTACGAAACAACGTTCAATACCTTTCCCACGCAAATAGACCAGACTGCTCTTAATCTTTATGGGGGAGGTTTGGTGCTGCACCAGTACGCCGGCTACGACTACCAAATGGGTACCATGACTTCAGTCACAGATGCCAACGGCCAGATAACGAATGCGGAATACGACCAGTTCGGGCGTATGATTGTGCTCAGAAAGCCGGGTGACGCAAGCCCCAATGTGCCTACAGTGCAGGCTCAGTACAATGACAGTGAGAT
>Ga0181456_100054_pt1 | contig 13273 bp, 15 predicted proteins | sample InSIn3SAF170_2_FD_119057 | JGI IMG/M metagenome (GOLD analysis project Ga0181456, IMG submission 119057) | Clean room microbial communities from NASA Spacecraft Assembly Facility at Jet Propulsion Laboratory, Pasadena, California, USA -... ...
AAGGGAGGCAGGAGCGAGGAGTCTGTATCTCATATTCAATTTTAGTGGACCGAGTGTTTTGTCTTCTCTTCGTTCTTGGTGTGCGACTGTCCGGGAGTATGCTGGATGTTCAAAATCACCATCTCCTGCTCGTGATCGCGGGTGGAGCAATTATCTGGTGCATTGCGGTGCCATTTGTGGGTTAATGAGGATATCGAGAATCGAATACAAGGGTTACCATACTATTTATATGACGCCGTCAGAATGATATTCCTTGATAAAATAGCATGAAAAACGTTGATTCCAGTACCATGATGATTACTGTACACTGTCAATGCGCTACCTCGATCACCCCGTCATGCAATCTCCAAACCCCATTCGACGCCGCGGCAATATAATTTCATCCAAAGGAGAAAAACCACGCCCGCAAATATCTCTTCCCATTCTTAATTTCACCAGAAACATTATTTTGCACATCGATCACTTCTTACGCAACACTCCGGGGGTAAACTAGATGTTTTGGTTCCATCACCTCGCTTTACACTTTAACATTTTCCGTATTTCCAGAGACACAAAAACACGAGAAATCCAATTCAAACCCAATCCACCAAGCCACCCAGCACACCCCCTACTCTTTACCCATGTTTTCAGTATGAACCACCTCACTCAATCTTACGACCGCCAAAACAAATATACCATATACCCAATGCCTCCCAAAAACAGCAGTTGAACGACTATTTGCAGCGGCAAGTATGGATTCGATTGGGTTTCTGAGGTTTGGTCTTGCTGCAAGTGATGCAGAGGCAGGGTATGTTGTTGCTGTTGCACCAGAAGAGGTGTTGTGTCTGTAGGCGGTGATTGTAATGTGTCGTGGTGATGACCATGATGGTGGTGGTGGGGCAACTCCGGTGCAGTTGGCGCAGGCGGTGGAGAACTATGATCGTGCGGAGTAGCTGCTGGTGAGTGATCCATTAGGTATTGTTGCTTTCTGCTGCTTGGTATGAGTCTTGCGCGATGGAGCCGTTATAGCGTAAGGGAGAATAAATCCATGTTTGGTTTTGTCTGACAGGCGTGTCTTCAGAAATGCGGAGTTGTGATGGAATACGTCAGTGGCGTTTTGGGGCGCTAGAAGTATAGAAGGAATCTGTGATCTGTGCACCGGGAAGATGTGGACAATCACTAGAAATAAAATATGTCTCAAAAAGATATACCGTGATCACGAGCCTTGAATGCGGTTATTTACACACAAGTGTAACATTGAGATATACTAAACATCACTCCGCCCTATCCCTTTATCACTAAAGTTATAATCCTCTTCAGCTTCCATGAGCATCCTGTGACAAAACCACCAGTAATCACATATACTAGTTCCCGCTTTGTCAACGTCTGTACATGTGTGCTTGGATCCGTATCCAAGAAAATATTCGTCGCGCCGTTTTGAATATTGCGGCCAGCAAGATGATAGCTGTTACTCAGTGTATCCACAGCCGCGTAGATGTACTGTTCATGAATCTCCATTGGCGCTAATGATATAAGCTGAGACTTTAAGGACGTTGACTCCCTTTGTTAAACCTGGATCCCTTCGTCAAGATGTTGTGTTGTGTTCTCCCTCGATCGCGTGCTCGTTCTCACTCTTACTCTGAAAAACTTTCGAGCTCCATTCCTGACACAGATCAGAACCTAGCTTTCCCACTATTTCCATTTCTTACACGGCATCTGGTGCACGTGGTCGAATATGGTTAGATGTTCGTGAGAAAGACATCCGTACATGCAAGGCGATCACTAACATGCGATTTAGTGACAGCAAACCGTAGCGCATCACCATCATCACCGTTCCTACCACCATCGTTCTGGGATAGCTCTTCGCCAGCATATTCGGCGCCACGATATGTTTGCAGACACTGTCAGCAGCCAGCCACTCGCTGCACCACCCGAGTGTCCAATCGCAAGGGTAATGCTGGCCGACCTTACATCAAGTGTTTCCCTTGCGACAACTTTATACGTTTTACCGATGAACGTGGAGTCCATGCTACCAACCCGACCTGCAATTGTGATAAACCAAGCAGGCTCCAGCGTGCAGGGCGTGAAACGCGCGTCAACGGACGGCTCCACTACGTTTGTAGCTCTGGCGGATGCGACTATTTTGAGGAGCATCGCAATGCGGCCGGTCGGGCTGTGATTGTTGAGGAGGATTTGATTGAGTTGATGATTCGCATGCGCATTATTTGAGGCAAAGGATTGAAGGCTGGTGAAGACGCTATGGGGTGCTGTATTTTCGAGGCGCACTAGTTTTAGATAGCCACAACCAATTCAAATACTGCTTTCCGTTCTTTAGTATATACAAATGGTCTTCGAAGATAGAGCAGAACTTACAAATGAGATATAATATCATCTCAACAGGGACTGTGCATGAACCAATGACCTCAAAGGTCCATCATCAATATCCCAGTTCTCAAGATCGGAGCATACCAGTTGGAACGCAGGTGTAAGGTTGATTTGACCCGTCTCATTATCCACTAATAATGCATCGTGAAGCTTGTATTCCCATCGTAAACGCATACTTTGATGCAGTGCAAGCAGTGTCTGACTGAATAAGGCCGACCCGAGTACAGCAGGATTATCAATGAGGAGATCACGAATGTCAGGCCTGCTACCGTATCAGCTTGTATGTAACAATGTTTTGTCCGCGTGCTCAATTAACAATAGCCGATGAATCGAAGCACGGAGAGTAGAGATAGAAGCTGCATACCAGGCGAAGTAATCAATCCAAGGTGAATGCACTATCCCCAATTGCTTGTGAGTTGGTCGCATACAGGGCGGCACCGCCTCAAAAGAGGCCTGTGTGGGATACACCTGCCACTGTAATGAACTCCAAATTAGCTCCTGCGTCGTGGGACGGCATAGATGTGCTTGGAATATTGATGGACGTACTCTTAAGAGCTGGTATCGAAGATGCATCATAGCGAGTTTGACTGCAGGACTCGTGAATTGATTGAATGCAACGAGTTTCGCGATAAAGTCATCCAAGGTATCGACATTGTCCGTTCGGATGGAGGTGGAAGCGATCATGGGCCGGACATCGACAGTACGATTTGGCACAATGTCATGTACAGGAATACCAGCACTTATTCGCTGCCGTTGGAACGAGACATAAGTCGCCACCGCTTCACTAAATGAATCTCGGTTCGAGATTGCCGATCGTTGTATGACATGACGAGGAGACGGCGTACGGTGTATCGGGGGAGTGTATGAGCTTGATTGTGTTGATGCTGCTGGCGAAAGGGAGCTCCTGAGGATTGGAGTTCTCACACCAGTAACCGTTTCGACTTGTAAAGGATAACGCCGAGCATGGCTTTCCGTGGTTGAGGATGGTAGACTGATTTCTTTATTCAGCAAGGATGGAAGATGCGAACGGAGATTGGATTGCTTACATCACCTGGTTGATTTGAGGATCCTGGCGAGGCGAATTCGTGCTCTGTATCAACGGCTCGGAGGATCCGGACAAGTTTGCAGATGAGCGGCGCAATAGCAAGCTTGGAGGCAGCCTAACTGTCCGTGCGTATACATTCTGACTGTCGAGTCCTAGCAGATGCTCGAGCCTAGCGATGCCTTGCTCGAGCTCGTTGCCAGAAGACTGTCTAGCTGCAGTATGAGTCCTGTGCGTGTCAGAGACGACTTCATCTCCTGTGAACGTAGAATTGACAGTGCTCTGTGAATCTACATCGCAACCTTCTTGGCTGGCCTGAACAGGAGCTTTGGTCTTCGGGACTTCGATCCGGCCGGAACCGGCGGAGGGCGCATTGGAAGGGTGGTTGTGCATGGAACCAGGTCAAGGTAAACTTTCAGCACCGAGCACTGATATGAATGGAAAAGCAACTTCTGGATAAAGGCAAAGCCAAAAGCTTCGACGCATTCTTATATCCACTTTCATGAGCATGCTGAAGTGGATGTGGTTGTGTCATATTTTTTGTCACGGGCTCCACAAGGAATGATTGTCGCTCGCTCGTTTATCACCCTGAATTTTGATCAACAACCTTAGACTAACGTAGGCTCACTTTCAGCCATTGTCCAACGGCATTTTACTGTTGATAGCTTCTTCAAAAAGAGAATTTGGCACAGTTTTAGATGAACGCTAGCATCCACCGACTCATCAATATCGCACCGCGTATTTTCACGAGCATCGAACAAAGTCAGTCAGTTGCCTTGACCCGTCCGGTCGCATGATTTCATTGGGCATCACAGCGTCTTTCTTAACCATAAGCAACAGCACCATGTCAAGAATCATATTTCAAGCATAAGAAGTGACGTGGCCTAGACCATGGAGTGTCGCTTGTGGGCCGGTTCCAGGCCGCGTAAGCATAGCTTACTGTAAATGAGTGCATTGATCCACGCGATATCTTGGCACAAGAAACGCGGCGCGGTTTCAACCGGATCTGACCATGATAGGAACTGTGACACTGGACGGGATGGTGAAAAAGCGAAACCCGAGCGCCAAGCCGGTTACTAATACCAAACGAGGGAGTTGCTTCACCGCCGGCCCGATCTTATACCGATGACTGCAAGTCTGCAAATGGCTTCGCCGGTTCGGCAGAATTAACATTGGTCGATCTTCAATGTTGATCATGTAGCTGACGCGGAGGTAGAATATCCATTTTGGCTGATAAAGGCACGAACTAGCTGCTTCTAGTACAACTGCAGACGTCGTATACATAAAATCCAGGATGCTCCCGCGCAATCGAATGTCTACAAGAGTGGTGAATGCATGGTGGGTAAAGTATATACTCCGGATTGTGCATGATAGATATACAGCGTCTGTCCTTTCTGGCAAGATTGAAGTATCCGTTTCGACATATGGTATTGTAAGCAGCCGGAATATCGTCAGAAGATGCCATCCATGCGGTCGTGCTGTTGTACTCGAATGCCTGTCCGATGTAACCGGCAGCATATGTGTGATACAACTATGCTCTGCTCTGAAAGCCTATACTGGGTACATGATCTGCTGCTACATCATCCGAGGACACTTCGACCCCACGAGTCCGCCGGGCTTAAGGTGCTTCATGAAATCAGTCCATCCAAGCAATGATATTGCCATATCTGGTCGAGAAGGCATCAAGGTGGTGTCTTAGGCGAGTTCCTACCATCACGGACCGGGCGCCGCAAAGAGAGGTTGATCAAAAATTGCGATGAACTAGTCCCCGGTACCGGCCTCAATTTTCTTCCTCGGAGATTACTCCACGGAAGGCAACCCTTGCTGACTGTAAATTGATTGATCACGAGTAGATCGTGTGGTTTCCGAACCAGGGTACAAACGGCCAGATATCCTGTGTAAAGTTTATGTCCGCCAGTTCGTCTGTTGTATGGCCACTTTGTTGTATTTCAGGACCTGACTCGGCTGCTTTTTCTGCCGCAGTGGAGGATGAACCATAAGCGGCGATACCTGCCGTGAGGTCGCTTGTCACCTCATACATCGATTGGTTGAGCTGTGTGAATGGACGCTTGCGAAGAGGATCGGTTGAGATCCGCTGAACCATTTTGTCGGAAATCGAGATGAACCATTTGAAATAATATAGGTGACGCGATGCGTTATTCGGATTCGACATGTTCTTCTGCAAGATGTCGACATAGTTCAGTGCAGCAGTCGTATAGATTTGAATGCATGGTTGTTTTGTTGGGTCTTCAGGATCAGGGTAGTAGATGCGCTGAAGCTCTGCCACGGCTCGGCACATGCTGTTCACACCTGCGATGAGTTGAACCCATTCGACAACTGCAAGATTTTGAAGATCGTTCAGGCGACGTTCTACGACAAACTCCAGGAATTTATCGATGCGTTCAATTGCCGCTAAGAGTTTCGAGGTATGACCAATATTCCTCGGCTCTCGTATCTGTCTCTCCGCTGATATGCGGCACTCAGTTAGGTGTACATATGCAAAAAAATACGTACTCTCCAACCAGGCATTGTTGGAAGAAATTGACTTAGACTTGTCTCTCAATGCATCGAGTTCTCTTGCTGCACATTGTTCGAGTACATCCAAATGAGCTACATGTTTCGTATCCAGCAGTAGTCGGGTGTTCTCAAGAGCACGGCACAGCTCAACCATCCGTGGGAAGCTGAAGTCACTGTGAGTATTTGCTTGAGCAAGGTCTCCCGCGCATCTCAACATGAGCTCTGAGTAAGCTAGATTTTGCGGGCGGTTGAATCCTAAAACGCAATATCCACAAGACAAATAATAGCAGCCGAGTAAAGCACGCTTCCCATCATGATCTCTGTAACAATAAAATGGATTATGGTTAGCCGCCGCCCTGTGAACTAGCTCGGTTTTTGTGACTCACATCGGTTGTCCTGCGTCCCTAAAGAGGCCTACCTCGGACGCTTCTTCTGTAGAGAGTCGTGTCGTTCCAGGTCCTGCAGATTTCGGATCTAACAAACCTAATTCAATAACCATGCCAATGGCGAGCTGTAACCACTGATATATCTGCTGTGTGTCTCGCCTCAAATAGTGGTGGTGAAACGCCAAGACGATGAGCAACCCCTGAAGAAGTTCGAGGCTACGTTCGCCATTGACAATTACTTTGGTGGCTAATGTTTGGCGAAACAGTTGAAAGCTTGCTCTTTGGAAATCTATGTCGAATGCGGAAGTGACGACAAATATTGCGAGAAGGACAAAGGGCTTCGTTTTGCTCAGAGGTGGTGATCCTACTGCCTCGGGCACAATAACAAATGGCCACATCCGGGACATATCTCGATATTTGCAGACAAGCAATTCAGACTTTTGCCAGCTGAGTTGATTGAATGTTGGTAGGTGCTGTCGATGAATTAGTATTATTGTCAATGATATGAATGGTGTACCGAATGGAGATGCGCACATTGTGTAGATGAAAGAGGTACGGAAATGTGTCAAACATACCCTATCATCGCGCTCGCAATTCAATCGCTTGTAGAAGTATTCACCAAATGATAGCCCATTCTCGTCCCGCCATCGTGGAGGCTCTGGGCCAGAAGAAATCTCCTTCCACGTTGTAGTGTGCTCGCCATTATAACCTCTGGGACTAGGTCCATTGTTCAAAGCACTAGACTGCTCTTCAGAGGTATCGTTTTTGCGTCTTCACTCGCATTTGTTTAGAGTTGCTTATTCATGTACATCCCGTGGACTTACGCTTTCGCGTGCGGCTTGCGCTCTGGATATGGCTTCGGCACGTGTGGCACGCACTCCCGCTCCAAACGATGGCATCTTTCACAAGCTGTATCCTCTACATCTGGGCCCGCTCTACAAGCGAGTTTCTGATTTTTCGTAAGCAAATGAACAGCAAGATAATGCCAGAAGAATCGATAAGCTTGATGTACCTGAGATCTGCAATTCACGCAAGCTTGTGCACGACGACTTCCTTTTTCTACAGGCATGGACAGCGGTTTAGGACGGTGGTGACCTTCGCTCGATAACCGTTTCAGTTGATGCTGATTGGTATGGCTCGCGATATGTGCAGCGTTGTATACAGTACAAGCATTGGAACCTCTGGATTCGCTAAGCTACGTTTCGTCATTCACCACTTAGTGAAAGGTCAAGAGGCTGCCAAGATGTAGGACTATTCGAGTTTTTGCCAGGATTCAGACAAAATCTGTAGGTGTACACGACCACTTTGGCAGCAATGAACGTTACATCCCTAGAGCCAAGAACCTCGAACCAACTTCCGAGTCACCTCCGACCTCCGAGCACATACTTCCGCGATTCACCCGTCGGAATCGGATCGGAAGTGGAGCGTTATTGCTCCTTCTACTTGCAAGGCTGCAACCGAATCAATCATGCCCGTCGGGGTCACAAGAATAATAAGATGATTGTTTACCATCGCATCAGAATATATAAAGCCGTTCAAGAGACTGCAAAATGACTGACAGGAAACACATCACAATCACACATTGTCTTCACAAACCGCCTTGACTTCCAAAAGACACAACACATACTTCACTGCAAGACACTTAAAAACTCAACCAAGCAAGAAACAACACGGACAGCTCTCCGCAAATCATTTTCGATCCATCATAACTCTTTCTCTCTCCATTGTCATCTCCATCACGACAACATGTCTACCAGTGGCAAAACCATAAGCTTCTTCGGGCCTACAGGCGGTTGCTGCTTCGGCACACTATGGCGCTCTCTTGAAGCGGGTCACCAGTGCCGCGTACTGTCTCGCACTCCCGACAAGCTCATCTCCATGCTCAAGGCTCGCAACATCGAATCGCATAAGTTGTCATCTCCATTTCTCGAAATCATCACTGGAGATGTAAGAAATGAGGACGATGTAAAGCGTGCTTTAGTGTTTGAGACTGGAAACGTGACGGATGTCATCGTTTGCGGTATTGGTATGCGCATCTAAAAGCTTGGCTTTGAGATTACTCGGCTTACATCTACGGTGCACAGGCGGGAGAGTTCCCATACTACAATTCAATCTGCGCTACCCCCTCGGTATGGAGGATCCTCGTACATGCTATAAAGCTACCAAGAACATCATCTCAGCCCTGACCACGTTACGTTCGGAGCGCTCAACTTCACTTTCTGGCTCTCCTCTCTTCGTTGTCGTATCCTCCGCCGGTGTCGCAACCGAGTACCGAGACTGGCCAATACTAATGTGGCTCTTCTACGGCTGGATGCTCAACATGCAACTTGAAGACAAACGGCTGGCTCATAAGGAACTCCTCAAAGCAGCAGCGGTATCGGATCTATCACAAGCGCCACTTTTCTGTTTTGTATCTGTTCGTCCTTCTCATCTTGAAGATGGGGAGCCGAGAGGACTCGGCCAAGTACGTGATGGAGTTGTGGGTGAGGGAGTTATGGGATATTGGATCAGGAGGGATGATGTTGCGGCGTGGATGTACGAGAAGTGTATCGTGCCGGCTGAAGTGCAGGAGAAATATTTGAACAACAACGTCAATGTCACGTACTGAAAGGGCGGCAGACTTGCGTTCCGCCTGTTTTCGCCCTGAAGTAGATGTTTAGCGAATTGATCATTGCCAGTTTTTCGATTTTATATTGTGTTCTCCTGAATTCGAACAGTTCATACTCTGAAGCATATATTTAGCCTTGTTATGGAAAGCTACGGTTTTTATGAGCAGAGTCTACTTCTCCGTTATATTCTCTACATCTCGTAGAGGCAACGCCGGGTGAATGATGGTCTTCCCGATTGATTCTGAAGTTATGTGGTTGATATAGCCGATATGTTAGGCACAACAAGTCCGTCGAAGAAGCACGGTATTCGTAGAGGTTCAAATTAGATATACTGATTATAAAATACTTGAAGAGATACATCATACCAGCGCGGGAACATGATCGAGCAATGCAGTTGTTTTCCTAAGACTAACTGTGTTTTGCCTAAGGCGGAGGTAGGCCGCCGGGATCCCGTCCCTATATCATCCACACGGATACTTGTTTTAGTACTGTTAGCGTTAGCAAGGTATGAGGGCGCTATTACCGCCGGTAGTACTGTTGTACTTCGCTATTTTGTTAGTCAATAATCTATAGTCGTCTGACACCAATATTCTCAATCTCATCGCTCCCAGAAGGTATCCAGGTTCATAGCGGATCTTCATAGAGGTTACATCCTCGTCCCATGACTCTTTGAAGATCCTAGCGTGATAGTTATTGTTGGTATAATTCTAATTCAGGACGGCTGCCGTTCTTTCTCGGAACATGCCGTAGAGCCTTTAGGCTGCTAGTAGTTATAAGATATGTGGAAAGAGTGTGCTAAAGACGCTTTCTAGATACACCAGAGTACTCTTTTAGTATAGGCCAGCCAGAGCCTCCTATCTGCTCCTCGTAGGCCTGGCGTAAGAGAACGGGAACAGGATCTGTGGGCGGGAAACGGGAGCGGGAGCGGGAGCCAAGTGGGGCATTTCTCGTCTGCGCTTAAACTAGTATAGACGTAGTATAGCGTTGATGATACTCAAGTCATTGGCTGAAGTTTCTTGCTCACATTATTCTTTCCTTTTCAAGGTTGTGGATGGTTCCGCAGTCTACACACCAACAATCCAGTCCATCCTCATTGAATCAAGTAAGAGGTATGATGATGAGGACAGATCCGATTGGTTGGCAACTGTGAGATTAATATTGATCCTTCTCCCATGGTCAAGGCACAGGTTCTCCAGAACCATAACAAGCACTATACCGGGGTCCACTTACACTGACAGACCGGTACAACAATTCAATCTCGTCGGCGCTTATACGGGCGACAAAACTATAGATGGAGGCGCGTGCCAAGCGCAAAAGCCGGTTCTTTATTGCAACGTTGCGAACAACAATCTCCCATCGCTCTTCACCATAGACACGCTCGGCCAAGTCTCGATAGGCGGATTATATTTCTGCACCCAGCATCTTAGAGGAGACCTGCTTCTCGAAAATAATCCAACGTGTCTGCCCATTACTTGCTTCATCGACCTGAACAACTATCTGGTGTGTCAAAATAATGAGAATCCGACGTACAATACCTTAGGGTTCTATCCACCAGCAGACTACTCAACAGTGGTATTGTTTTCTTATCCTCTACCTAGTGAATTTGAGCCGGGCGCGCTGAAAGCCACGAATGTTGTCAACCTCTGAGGACAGGGTGGCCTGTTTATGATTTTGTGGATTTATGAGACCAGCTGGAGGAGTTAGGTATTGACCTTGAACCCTCACTTGGCTTGTATGAACTTATTTAGGTTATCAAGTAGAGCTACTTTAGCATGATGAACTTTCTCGGACAATGAAGACAAAACATTCCTATAGCTGCCTTCTCATAAGATTTCTTTTCGCAATTGAACCTATACCTATCAAACTTCCCAGCATTGCCAATTTGAGCAAAAGATGTATCAACATCCACCAGATCAATTGCCCTTCGCTAGTGTACCTAGAAAATGCGAGAACATCGTCATGACTCACCAAATACATCTCCCTTACCTGGATCGTTGACTCTAAAGTCTCCTCTAGTGAAGAAAAACTGTACTCATAATCACCACTCAGTCTCGTCTTTATACTCGACGAAATCCGCATACTTTTACCGAAAGCATCCACCGCTTCGACGATCACCGCTCGTACACGACCATCACATATGAGTATACTTTCGAATCCTGCTTTAAATATACCTCAAGCGTTGTTTGGCAAACTCGGCCTTGTTCTGTTGCAATTATGATGCGATGAAACGTTAAAGCCGAGCTGTATAAAAGACGAGTGCTCACCACCAGGTGGCAGATCAATGATCTTTCAAAGTTGTTTGTGAGTTATCTATCCATACCATTGGATCACGGAGTCGACTGCAATCTTAATCTCATAAGCTGATATAGAGGAGGGAACAATGGAATACGAACCTTCTATAGCGCACTTCTAACAAGGGGGTTGAACTATTCGTGATGGATATTGCCCATAGTTAAGGCAATGTGGGTTTTTAGACATACATCATGTCGCGTCTCAGCTTCGATACACGACCAACAGAATACGAAGGCTCGTCGGCCGCAAAGACAACCCTTCCCACTGGCCCTTCTGCAACGTCTCCAACTCGACACTGCATGTCGTTCAACAATCTCGATCTCTCCATAACATCAAGTGTTCCACCTGGAGGTAGTGCAAAGTATTCATTGTTATACGTCATTCTCGACACGTATCCGAATACATCCGGTGCAAGGCATAGGTGCTTGAGGTAAGTACCAACCACTGTGACAACAGTCAAGAGCAGAGTAGATGCGAGGAATAGCGTCAACCAAAAAGAGTTGCACACGTAGATTTCATGCAGCTCAGAGTTTGTGGAAGTAGTCTTCTGTGGGTAAAACAATCCCGTGAAGTGTCCATGTTCATCAGTGCCGTTATCGTATGGTCCAAAGGCGCCCGTGGATGGCGCAGGAAGGTTGCCCGCAAAGGCCTGCGGACCCATTCCCAAGTTGATATATGTGTTAAGGACTATACCCAGGCGGCGTGCAAACGTGTCATCAGAGAGGTTGTGAAGAATAGGCAAATCGTCAATCTCGCCAATGAGGAGGCTGAAGTTTCCAAATGGTACTTGTCCTTCGATAAAAAGCTCTGTTGGTGATGCTGTGCCCTCATGAGTGACGCTACCGAAAGATCGTGGAAGATCAGCCGCGAGATTACTGATTAGCACTGGGTTCGTGTCGAAAGATGTCAGGCTGGGATTGCGATCCAGATATGCAGGTGCCTGGCGTAGGCTTTGAACTGAGCAAGCAGATTTGTGGCATGACACGTTCGCCTCAATATATCTCATTCTAACCGTGCAATTGCGGACAGAAGCGAAAATTCCTCCCACGTCCGGATTGGGATTAAACCTCATACTGCCAAATACAATATTTCGGTCTTGTGATGTTGTATTACTTGTCCACGGAATTGTGTCAGTACCTGAGCTGCTGTTGATGGGCATCGAATAGTTCTTGTTAGTGTCAAGGAAGAATGGTCGCCATTGACCCTCCGCGTCCAAGCAGAGTGACCGATCTTTTGGGTCCTCGTCTTGCCAGTTCGTGCCGTTAGGGCCCAAAAGATAACCAAGTGTTCGAGGAGTCCTTGGTCGCTCTGCAGCCCCTGCCAAATGACTGGACATTCGAGGGCTAGATAGTTATAATCCATAAAGAATCTTTGATCAAGTGACGGATCAAGGCCGGCAATAGGTACACCAATCATTGCGGTGTAGGAGTCGCTGGTTGTGGTGACATTTGGGAAAGTAAGCCATTCTCGCTTCCTCAGTGAGAGAGGAGTCAAACTCGGCGTAAGGTCATATTACAGGTTTCCGGTTCATGTACTGATCGTTTGTGTATGATTAGTTACTAGAACTTCTTATGAAAAGTCACACAGTATTTGGCACACTTGAAGGCCAATTCCAACTTCGATCAATCTCTATCATTGGCACCGTTCTCATCTGTCTTTGGATCTTGTCGCCGATTGGAAGTCAGGCGTCTCTAAGAGTCCTTGGAAAAGCCTGCGCAGTGACTACCTCCTCCTCAGATATTCTTTATTTCCCAATGGGCACTTTGACAGAGTTTGAAACGCTGGGACTGCACCAGGAAACAGTGACAGTGCAACTACTGTGAACACGACCAACATTTTGTATAACGCTGCTATGCTTGCACACAGTCAGATGGTGGCTCAACAAGATCCATGGGGCAATGTCAACATTCTTGGCTGGAGGACATGCCGGTAATGTTTCACACACATATTTATTCCCACAACTCCAGTGTCTAATAAAATGCAGAATTATCAAACTCAAAAGCAAGAATGGCTTACTTTCCCAAATGTCACCACAACCAGCGACTCCTACACCGCAATGATTG
>Ga0181456_100055_pt1 | contig 13152 bp, 13 predicted proteins | sample InSIn3SAF170_2_FD_119057 | JGI IMG/M metagenome (GOLD analysis project Ga0181456, IMG submission 119057) | Clean room microbial communities from NASA Spacecraft Assembly Facility at Jet Propulsion Laboratory, Pasadena, California, USA -... ...
TAAATGACTCCTTCCTCCCTTCATCATCCGCCTCACGGCTCTTTTGCCATCCACACATCACGCTCACACCAAACTCAGCCAGCTCGTTTCTAGATGACTTTTTAGTTAAGTACCACCAATATGGCTCCAAACTGAGGCCTAGACATTAGTGTTGCAATGCGCGCTTGTATCATCACCTTGCGCCTGATAATCAATGAATGCGGCGATTCTATACCCTCACCGCGTGGTTAAGTGATGGAGTACGGGCTGCGGCACGTGATTTAGTTACTTTCGGGCGGGGAGAGTAGCTCTTTACAGGAGTATATATGTGCAATGCATGATTGGAGAAGCTGGCAGGAGCTGGGGAAAGGGTTTCCTGTCCTAGTCTGATGTCTCCAAGGTTCAGCCACGTTGCCAGCGAGCAGTTCAAGGCCACACCTTGATAACATAAGAGCGTCCTCGCAGATTGAAGATATCTACACTATCAGACTTCTGCCCCATTTGACGCCGTGTGGAAATTCAGTCTTTGTACAGCTCCGACGTGAAGAGCTTTTGGGCAGTAAAGAACCATTTTGTTGGCTAGGACAAGGGTGCAAACGAATCAGCTACCTAGCAAGATTGCATGCCCTTAAAGAGTGGCTCTCGAAAGCACATCGATTGTATCGCTATCTGATCCTAAATTATGATGCTCAGGTAAAAGTCTGACCAGCATCAACATCTCATAACCATCGTACTACCAAGTACAGTCTTGAAAGTAAATTATACCACTATAAGTCCCAACAACACGCCAAGTCTCTCCCCACAAATTGTTTGGCGAAAGCCACCCATGAAAGTAAAAACGCCATCGTCAGAAGTAGTAGGCCGTCAGAAGAAGTATACCGTCATAAGCAACGGCCAGCGCCCGATTTTCGTCCTTTTTGAGAGTTCCTGAATGATGCCAAACAGAGCAGACGCTGCCCACGCAAAAAGCATGCACTCGAAAGACTCGGGTCCAGTGTTCGTGTCTGAGACACGTCATCTCCCGCTACAGTGTTGAATCCGCGTAGTCGCCGATATGAGTTTGCTGAGCTCGTGTAAGGGATGCGGTAGAGGCAGGTGGTTGGGTAGCAAAGCACCCCGCTGGGCGATCGAGGGCGGTCATTGGAAGCCCGTTCACGTGACTCCGCTAGTCCATGTAGAAGTCCCCCTTGAGCATGCGCTCGCCGAATGCATCAGGCACCACCGGTGACTTCGGCATCTGCTTGGGCGGCTCCATGACAGCGACACTCTTGGCTCTCTGGTGCGGGATGCGGGTCGGGGCCTGGGCACCGGACGAGCCCGAGATGGACATACGCTCCGCGCGGGTGCGGAGGTTCTCGGCGAAATTGTAGCCGTCGCCTGTGCGATCAAGCAAACCTGTCAGCGCATGCACGGGCTGTGAGGATTGCCCCGCGCCGCCACGGGGCGATGCGGCGTGCGGCAGCTCCTCGTTCTCGGACGAAGCAAATGTAACACGGTGTGATGAGGACAAACCTCGACTCTTTGCAGCAGTCGGGGGAGAGGTGGTGGCTTTGATGGTGGAAGGTGAACGTCTACCATTGGTATGTCCATTTCCGTTGCTCTGCTTCACGTCTCGTAGGGCTCGCGCTCCGAAGCTGAGCCGCCGTGCAAAGGGCGTGTTTGGGGCGGTGGAGGCAGAGGTGGGACCGTGGTCCTCCTCCTCGAACGGGCTTTCGTCGACGGAGCCGGTGTTGGCGCTCGAGACGCTGTCGCCTCGGGAACGGGGCATCCCAAAGGAAGAGCTTTGGGTGGGTGAGCCGGAGAGGCCCAGAGTGGTGAGGGAAAGGCGTCGGCGGTTGGCTTGAGCGGCCGCGCTGGTTATGGGGCCGGGATAGGCAGTGGGTGGGTTCTGAGAGTTCTGAGGGTTCTGAGCTGTTGCGTTCGAGGGAGAGCGACCGAAGAGGTCTGAGAAGGCCGTAGCACTGAACGAGGCGCGGCGTCTCTCAGACGCACCGGGAGAGGGCAAGGGAGGGGAGTTACGGTCGGACATGGTGGACACTGGTGGATCAGATGGGATATTGGAAGCAGAAGCTCGACGAGTGGAGAACGGTAAGTGAGAGGGCCGGACGTCGTGTATTTGAGAGTTTGGACCGAGTGGTAGAGGGAGCGGTTGGAATGGACGGTTGGAGGAGCTGCCGCGTCTGCAGCAAGCCTAGGCGCGTCGGTTACGTCAGCGGCCACAAGCAATGATGCGACGTGGTACGAGGCAGGCGCTCCAAGCAGTAGCACAACAACAGCTTCAAACGCAGAGTGCAAAAGAGAAGATAGACGACAGAAAGTGAGGAGGAATGGTGAGAAAGCAAGAAAGGGAAAGAAGAGTGTGGTATGGGGTTGGTCAAGGGAAACTACGTGATTGGCTGGATAGCAGCGATAAGGCCAGAGATGGCTGCTGGCCTTCCCCGCGTTTTCTTTGAGCGACATGGCGCTAGCTGTGACAGGCGTAGTGGCTCTTGGCAAGATCTTCTGATAGGTCCGGCGAGCGCTAGGCTGGGTAGCGAGCGGGCTATTGTTGCTTGTCTTGCGGGCGCGCTGCAGCTGAGGCCAGGATCCTGGGATTGCAGGGGTGCTCGGAATCGAAAGGTACGAGTACGCATTGCACACTCAACCGCCCTTCTCAACGGGACACCGACGGACCGGCGACGGTGACTTTCCTTGCAATTCTGAGCATTTGAGTCGGCATAACCGAAGCAGTAGCTGCACGTGACGCCGGGCACCGGCGTTGTTGCCCGGCGTTGTCGGCGCGTTTCGACGCCGGCTATTCTCAGCACACGGCTCGCTGGCCGTGCCGAGACGCGGCAGCATACGAGCTGTTGAGCTACGGGAGCGCGTTGTTGTGCTGTCGGGAACATAGAAGCAAGATCGGATAGATCCTATTTGAGCATGCTTTTTGCTGGATGAGACATGCTTGTAAGGTACTGCACAGGGGAAGTGCGAGGGGTATCCATCAGTCACTGAGAGCGGCATCGTCTTCCTCTTTCTGGAGATTTCGTGGTCTATCGAGGGTTTCCATAACTAGATTAGAGCGCACTACCAGTACCAGCTATGGAAGCATAAAGTATCCGATTTACTCCTGAGTAGCTCCAGGGCCCACATCCCTAACTACATGACCGAACCGCTTGCCCACGCCCTGCAGCTACATCTTCCGCAGAACGCCCGCTATTCCCCATATTGGCTAACAAGCCGATGTCTTGACAACCTTGAAAACCCCCCGTCCGCTACTCACCACGGTGGATTGAAGTTGAGATAATCCCGAAACCTCCGGTATTTCGACTCCGGCTTCAGCGCCAATTCCACATACTCCAGCATAGCGCTCTCGGCATCCCAACCCAAGACCATCCGCTGCACAACCTTCCCAAACTCCCAGTGCAGCGCGTGACACGCCTGCGTCAGCTTCTTGTCTTCAAACACGTCCGGTTTGAGATACACGCTGCGGATCCTGACCGATACGTGTTGTAGGTGGGGCTCCGGGTCGCCGGACTTGGCGTTTGGGCGGGTGTGAGAGAGCAGAGTGGTGAAGGAGAGCAGGGGCTTGATCCAGGACTCTCGAGGCCAGAAACGGAGGGGGACTTCGCGCACGTCGAGCACAATGGACAGCTCTTGTAGGCGTGGCAGCGCGGCCGCGGCTTGTGCGCATACGGCGGCCCATTTGGCATCGTGTTTGGTCTTCCAGACGATGTTGTCGGGGTTGATAGGTTCGCCGTATGTGACGTGCTCGAGCTGAAGGCGCGTCACGTTGTCCAAGTAGACTTGCGGAGTCTTGGTGAGGAAGTTTGCAACGCGGTTGGGCGACTGGAAAAAGAAGGATGCCGAGGCATAGAGGAAGGCAGTGCATTCAGCATGGAATTGCTTGCTTGTGAGGCAGAGCGCGGCGCCCGGGACGGAGGTCTTCCAATTGGTGCTGGCGGCGTAGATGAGGTCGTGTTTTCCTAGTACCCTCGAGCAGCAGATCCGCGCTGGGGACTTCTGGGCTTTATCCGTCGCGTTCCGGGACCGGCAAGGTTTGCGTTTGGCGGCCGTATCCTTCGCTTGACTGTAGGGATCCGAATTCTTGCGAGCTGGGGCGTGGACGGCGAGGATGCGGTAGGGGGCGCTGGCAGGCATCATCTCGATGACGGTGGTGCCGTCGAAAATGTAGCTGTAGATCTGGTTGCGGATCTCGCCAGCGACTTCCAGGAAGCGGCAGCGGGTGCTTTGAGGAAGTGTTTGACGCGCGATGGCGGTGAAGACTTGGTCGTGAGATTCCTTAGCTGGTGGAATAGCTGTAGGCGTCGCGACAGGACGGCTGTCTTTCGGCTTTTCCGGCTGTGTATTAGCAGGTGGTGCTATAATACGATTGCCCCTTAGCTTCGTCGGCCGTGCAACACTAGTGGCTGTTACAGTTTGGTTCGCATTTAGCTTCAGCGGCTTTGCAGCGGTGGAGACTGTGACGGTGCGGCTTCCCCTTGGTCTTGGTGTCCGGGCAACAGAGTCCGGCTTCCTGTTGGAAGGCATATCGACTCTGGACAGTGTATTGTCTGGTCTGGGCTGTGAATGCAGTGAGTGAGTTGTGAGCGTGATGTGTGGATGGCAAAAGAGCCGTGAGGCGGATGATGAAGGGAGGAAGGAGTCATTTATCAAGCGAGGTGAACTTTAACAGATTACGACAATACAACGCCAGCTGCCTTGCTAGGACAGAGGCTATTGTTGCCGGAACAAGCCGAGGATCAATGAGTGAATAGTCACAGGCCGGTTGCCATTCGGGTCAACCCCCACGCGTGGACTTCATGAAGCTTGACGGAACATAAGATTGCATGTGTTTGCCGCTCGAGGAAACTGATACAATTTAGAATGCAGGGCGAGACCGAAATGAGTGAGAAGAAGAATGATTAAGCTGGCGGGTCGCCGCAGCTCGGCAGCGCGGCAGTTTGTATGCTATCGATCTCACTCACAGACAGCTGCCTCTGCGCCCACAGATACAACAGACAGAGTGTTGGATGTGCTATGCCATGGCCCATCTGCCATTCTGCTTTTTAATCCCACGCACAGCAATGCCACTGGCCACCGACGAGTACGCTCTGGTGCCGCTCAATTCATCTTCTGGCGCGGCTTCTTGCGGCTGTCCTCACCGCTGTACAGTGGGGAGATGCGATGCGCCTCGAGCAAACAGCACCACTGTACCTAGGTAGGTAGCAAAGCGAAGCAACACCATCGCCGTAACCTCCAACGCCCTGGCCCGGCTCTCCTCGCGCGTTTTCCGGGCACCGTTCTCAGGGAGCCAAAGCCAGCCTCCACACCGAACATTTTCCAGCAGGATGCTATCCCCCTCTTCACACCAAATGACTCGGCAGCAAAAAATTCGCAATCCCCTCCTTAACCCTATACTCATGCCCACAGCTCCCACACACCAGCGCTCCCTCCTTAACCGTCGTCTCCAGCAACAACCTATGCAAGTCCTCCGCCAGCTTTCCTCCTTTCCCGTCCTCCCCAGCAGTCAACTCCGCTACGTCCGGCGCCTCCCCGGGCAACCCTGGCAGCCCCAACTCCGCGCACAGCGTCACGAGCGCGGGCCATTCGAGCCGCGGGAGGATGTTGCTAAGGAACGAGGGGTTGGGCTCGGCTTCCACGATCTCGAGCTCGACATCCCGAGGGTGCAGCGGGAACGCGTCGGCGGAGGATTTGCAGGCGCGGCGGGCGCAGGTGAGGAAATTTAGAGTGAGGAATTTCATCGTGGGATTCTAGAATCGCGGATTCGACGGTTGGGATAGAGAGCGCCGACGTAAGAAGACGACTTCGGGAGGTGACCTTTGTGTGTGACTCGGAGCGGGCCCTATGGAGTTCGTGCCGCCGTTGGGATTGGGGCAGAGATTCTATATCTTTTAATCGTTGCCGCACGAGAATGTTGCGTTGTGGGCTTGGATTGGCTGCGTGCGATACGATACAGTCACTGTTCGACTTCTATGTGTTCTTTTATCTTTCTGATCAGGTCACAGCCGCAGGACTTTTTGGTGGAGCAGCCGGCGGATCTTCGGGGTAACAGTTCAAGCGCTGGACTGTTACTTTAGGCACGACCTGCTACTTCTAAGCACGGACTGTTACTCCAGTGCGGGACTGTTACTCTTTCGTGGGAAACGAGCAGATCAAGGAGAACTCTCGGTTTCTACAAGACTTCTCCGCCAAAGTCAGAGAAATTCCAACCTCGCATGGAGCAGCGAGCTAATCCTGATCGGATGCTAGCCCAGCCTGAAGCCGCGTACCGAGCCCGGCCGAGAGCGCTTTCACCACTTAGGTCTAACAATCACCGTCCCAATTGGCCACCGTAAGCGCGATAAGCGGGGTACCGTTACGATGGAGGCAGGAAGCTAGCTTCAAGCCTTCATCGTAACGGTTTGACGTTGTACCCGTTAAGAACTGGACTGCAAAGACACGATGCCCTCACAGCACCGCTTGTCTACCACTGCCGTCACTATCAGCGTCCCAATGGAGAGGGCAATATGACTAGCTCTGAAAGCACTGCATTTCACTGTTTTTAGTGAACCTTTTGCCAGTTGGAAAGGGTTGGTGGGCTTGAAAGAATCATGGCTTTCGTGGCTGTGTAGTCCACGGTTTTATGGTCAGAATATAGTATGCGGTTTCTGCATGAAGCAGACGGGAGCTACGACTGGAGCTTTCTAACATCGCGCGGCCGCCACAGTTATCAAGCAAACATTCCTTGGTGATGAAGCAGAGCCGAACAGCCTACGACTCCAATTCGAGCTGTCTCAAGGCAGAAGTGTAACAATTGTTAGCTGCTGAGGCAATGTCAAATAAGCATAAAAGCCTGTTCTCTGCCATTGACATTCAAGAGCTTCAAGAAATCGAGGCTCGAATTGCCCGATACTAGCAATGCAGGAGCCGTGTGTCTTCTCGAAGATTCCCACCCACTCAAATGAGATACCAAGGCTGCTCCCTCAAACCACCAACGTTGTGAACTACCACCCTCCACCCCCCTTCCCACCAAACGCCCCACTATCCTCCATCGGCTTGGGCTGCCCCCTCACCCTCTTCTGCTGCGCCGCCTCATGCTTCCGCAGCTCCTCGGACACCCTACTGATACTGCTCTTCTGCAGCATTTGCTTAAGGTCATACATAACATCGACATCCTCATTGCCCAGAAACGTAATCGCGACACCGCTCTTGCCCGCACGACCCGTCCTACCCACCCTGTGCGTGTACGACTCGATGTTGCCCGCCATGTTGAAGTTGACAACCAGCGACACATCCGGAACATCGATACCACGGCCCGCGAGATCTGTCGCGACAAGCACGTCCGTGGTTCCGTTGCGGAGAGAGGCCAGCGCCGCCTCGCGCTGCTCCTGCGTCTTGCTGCCGTGTAGCGTGACGGAGCTGAAGCCCATGTGCTTGATCTCACGCGCAATGGCGTCGCAGTTGCGCTTAATATTCACAAAAACAATAATCGGGGGCGCGAACTCGCCACTATTCAGGATCTCCTGCAGACGCTTCTTGCGCTTGTCCTCTCCCGATATAAACTCAACGCGCTGCTCGACCGTCTCGACAGCCTCGCCCACGTTGCCGATACTCACCATGGCCGGCCGGCGTAGGTACTTGCGCGCAATGCGCTCGACGGCGACGGGCATGGTGGCTGTGTACATCATCGTCTGGCGGTAGCGATCCTTACCGCCTAGGTGCCGGCTCATTGCCGCCGCGTCCTCGGCGTCTTCGGTGTCGGGCTTCTCATTGGAGACGGGCAGCGCGTCGAGGATCTTGTTGACGGGCTCCTCGAAGCCGAGGTCGATCATGCGGTCCGCTTCGTCCATGATGACGTAGCAGCACTGGGAGAGGACTAGCACGCGCCGCTCGATGCAGTCGACGAGGCGGCCGGGGGTTGCGATGATGATTTCGGCACCCTCGCGCAGAGCGTAAGCTTGCTCTTCGATGCTATGGCCGCCGACGATGGACACGCAGGTGAAGCCGAGGGGGGTCGCGAATTTCTTGGCTTCGAGCTCGATCTGTTGGGCCAATTCACGGGTCGGCGCAAGGATAATGGCGTAGGGGCCGTCGTTCTTCGTGGCCTCGTTTAGGGGCGGCAGCTCGGAGATGTAGACGAGGAGGGGGAGGAGGAAGGCGGCAGTCTTGCCGGAACCGGTCACGGCAACGCCGATGAGGTCGCGGGATTGGAGTGCGATGGGGATGCAAGCGCGTTGGACGGCCGAGGGCTCGGTGTACCCGACTTGCGCGACGATGTCGAGAAGGCGCTTCGGGAGCCCAGATTCGTCCCATGAGCGCATCGGGTTCGGGAGACTGCCACCCTTGGTTGCGATGTTGAAGTCCTCTTTGAAGATACGCCAGTCTCGCTCACGCATTTGGCTGAGGTCCTTCTCGCTCCAGTGCTTGTCAAGAGCATTGCGCCAGCCGCCTTCTTTGCGTTGCCGCTCGGCCTCAAGGAAGCGGGCAGCGCGCTCGGCGCCTGCGACAGAATCTGCATTCCTTATCGCGTCGGCGTACTTGCTGGCTGCTTTATCTGACACATCCTCCGCGAAGCCGCCGAGTCGGCCGCGGCCGTAAAAGTTTGCCTCCGCTCGAGCTTGGTACAACGGATTGTAGTCGGGGCTGGTGTCTTCCTCGGCGTTCCACTCGAAATTGAACTTCTTTTCTGTAGTCCGCCTGCGCTTCTTCTTTGCTGAAAACGTGGACTGGTTCTGCTCGGCTCCCATATACCGTTGCCTGATCAGGGCTGCCTCTGCGTCCTCTGGGTTTTGTCTCTTCTCAGCTTTCGAGCCTGTGGGAGCGACGATGGCAACTGGTTTGGGCGGAGGAGGTGGCTGCATGTCGTAGCCTCTGTTAGGTCCGGATGATCGCATCGCTGCCGGCCCGGTAGGCACTTCGCCTGGGCGGTGGCCTCGGGGTCCTGTAGGTACGGACCGCCTCGCATCACCATTGACGCCGTTCGCGCCATGATGCGACGAGCCGTTGGGAGTATTGCCGTTTTGGGTTGCTCCGTTGGTGCCAGCACGTTCGGCTTGGGTCTTTTGTTTCTGGTCCTCGACTTCCTTCTGGCGCTTTTCTAGAGCAAGCTTCTCGCGCTGAGCTTTCGACAAGAATTTTGGCTGTAAGAAGGTTGAGACGTCAGTAGGATTCAAGGGGAGCTCTACAGAATCTTCGTAAACATGGTGCCCGAAAGCGCGACGGGAGGGCTTGGGGGAGCTTACTTTAGCAGCGGCCTCATCCGCCTCTTTCTTCTTCCGCAGAATCTCCTCGATGCTGAGCGGAGTTTTCTTTGTCGCAGCTGTGGCCCATCCTTTCTTTCTCTTAAGGTCTGGGGCCGGCTCGGCCGGTGATGGATCTGGTGGCGGAGGAGGAAGGTCTGAAGGCGGGGGGGGAAGGTCTGACGGCGGAGGGGGTAGGGGAGCGTCTGGAGGCGGCGGTGGTAAGGGGGCGGCTGGGGGCGAAGGCGGCCTCTCGATTGGGTCTGTGGGAGGAGGCGGTGGAATATCGCTCCAGAACGTGTCCGTTCATGGTGTTGTCGAGGTGTGTTGTAGAGTTGGGAGTTGGAGGTGTTTGAAGATGAGATGCGGCGCATTTGAAGGTCAGCCCTATCGGCGGTTGCAAGCGCCGATGCTTACCAAACTATTCCATTTCGATCCTTTTGCGACTGAAGCTTCAGAAATTTTGTTAATCACTGTCGAAATACACCGTTCGAGCTACGCAGCGGCCACTTTCCTTACAACCCGTCCCTTTGATACCCCGAAGTTCTCCGCACTTCTCCGCCATGTCCAATCCCACTCCCGCCGGCGACCAAGCCAAGGTCCGGATACAGCTCACCACCAGGCACGCAGATCTCGGCCTACCGCAAGATACCGGGCCTCTACTTGTTTCTACCAGTAAGCTCTCCTGCTTCTCGACTGGGGTTTGGATTACAGCTCTTTTTTCTATTCAAGCCTCTTTGGCAAGAGCGTCACCAACAGGATGGGGAGAAGATCCGAGGCTTAGAAAAAACAGTCGACACATTCACAGGATCTTGCGGTGGAACATATAAGTTTTAACAGCGCATAGCTAACACCGTCCGCTTGATCAGGCCTCCGCCGAATACAGCTCTCCAGCCTTGTGAACAACATACTCTCCACTCCACGGCCTGTGCCGTTCGAGTTCCTCATCAACGGCCAGTTCTTGCGTACGAGCATAGACGACTTCCTCACCAGGAATGGCATATCCGCGGAAACCACGCTTACAGTGGAATACGTGCGCGCTCTCATACCGCCAACATACGTAGCATCCTTCGAGCACGATGACTGGGTCAGTTCAGTAGACGTCTTGAGTGCTTCTTCACCGGCGGCAGGATGGGCAGGCGCAGATATAGCTGCGGGGCAGGAGAAAATATTGTCAGGGAGCTTCGACGGCTACCTGCGCGTATGGGATACCTCAGGACAACTAGTGGCCACGTCGAGTCCCACGTCTCATGGCCAGCATCCTATTCAGTCCACCAAATTCCTGTCACCTACAAAGCTCGTATCCGCAGGCGACGACTGCTGCGTGCGAATATGGAACTACAGCAACCCCACTAGCGCGGACAACCCCTCTGCCACCGCCTCCATAACCCCCTCTCTCGAGCTCTACGGCCACCACGGCGCCATAAATGCCGTATCCGTGCACGCGCCGGCCTCCCGCATCCTCTCCGCCTCCAGCGACCACACCCTCGGCCTCTGGAGTACTCAAAAATCCTCCGCCCCCACCGCACCCTCGGATCTCTTCCCCGAAAACTCCCCCTCCCTAACCTCCTCCAACAAACGTCGCAAAATCTCCCAACCGACCCCTCCCCCGCCCCGGCGCGGCCCCCTCTCCCTACTCACGGGGCACACGCAACAAGTCTCCTCCGCCGTCTTCGCCCCCAACGACGCCAGCGTCGCCTACTCCGCCTCCTGGGACCACAGCCTCAAGACCTGGGATCTACCGACCGGCACCTGCGTCGACACGCGCACGACCGCGCACCCGCTCTACAGCCTCCTCGCGCTCTCCGGCATCACCCTCTTGGCCGCCGGCACCTCCGCGCGGCACATCACGCTCATCGACCCGCGCACCAGCGCGCGCAGTATCGCGGCCCTGACGCTGCGGGGGCACTCCAACGCGGTTGTGGCGCTGGCGCAGGAGCCGGGGAGCTGGTACGGGCTGGTGAGTGGGAGCTATGACGGGAGTTGTCGGGTGTGGGATGTGAGGTCCGTGAGGCCTGGAGGCGCGGACATCGGGGGAGGTCAGGTCGGGGAGAGTGTTTATCGGATTGGGAGGGAGAGTTTGGGGGGGAGGAGGGAGCCGAGCGGGGGCGAGGGGGTTAGGGTCTTTGGGGTTTATTGGGACAAACAAGTCGGGATATTGAGCGCGGGAGAGGATAAGAGGGTGCAGGTTAATAAGGGGAGCTAGGCAGGGCGAGACTGTAGGAAGATTGGAGTATGGATGAAATCCGTGCGTGACATGATGTGATAGGCAAGTGTAGGGATGGGGCTGTAGATATCCAGCATACTGTGAAGGACCTTGGAATGAGTCGACTTTCGGTTGAAATGATCAGGTCAAAGCACCAATAAGATTATAGGAACTTTGAGCAAGTCAGCGGACTAGCGCTTTAGCATAATCTAGCCGTCTAGCTATGCGGCACGTGAGTGCCATGCAAAACGCACAAGCTTTTCTGTTGAGATCAAGCCGCTTCCTCTGCCTCCACCTGGGCCTCCCCATCCTTTTTCTCCTTCTCCTCTCCACTAGCGGCAGGACTACCAACACTCCCCGCCCTTCCCCCAGCCATGTCGTCCCCACTCTCCACACTCCCCGCAACCTTCTCCCTCTCCTCCTCCGCACTCTCCGCGGCCTCCCAATCATCCACCACGCTCTCCTCCCTCAACTTCTCAATCTTCTTCTCCTTCTTCTTTTTCTCCCCCCCCCAATTGCACCTTCCCCGCGCCGAGCACCGTGTACGCATTCTTCGCCTGAACGACCGGCTGCCTGACCGCCATCCTCGGCGCCGCCGCTTTAGCCGCCACCTGGCTCCAGCCGCCGTTACTCGCGCTGTCGGACTCGCGGCGCAGGACGTTGAGCGAGGCGTCGAGGCGGCAGAGCTGGACAGAGCCAAGCGCCTGTGCCTTCACGGCCGCCGAGACGCCGGGTTTGAGGGACTGGAGGGTGGCTTCGAGGTCGCGCTCGCTGGGAACCGCGGCTGAGGGAGTCGCTTTGAGGACGACGGACTCGTCCGGCTGGAAGGATATGTCGAACTGAACGGATGGTGTCGCGGCTAGAGCGGGACGGATAGCGGAGCGCAGTTCCTCAATCGTGAGACCGAACTTCGCGTTTGTCAACAGGAAGCCGTTGTACGGTTCCCCGATGACGTTGCTGGGTTTGACTTTCTTCTCCGACACCGCTGCGCTAGTGGCTGTGGCTGCGCGTTGGCTGTGTCGGATGCGCGCACATTCGGCCAGAGTCTTCATTGGCGCTGTGACGAAGCGGGGCGACTTGAAGAGGGCGACGTGGCGGTGGGGCTCGGGATCCATGCTTTCCGAGTCGAAGCCAAAGTCCTCTGCCAGAGAGTGGAGGAACGCACGCTGCGTAGGCGGCATAGGCTTGAAGCGGAGTCGCTTCTCTTCCGGGCTACTGGCGAAGACGCGGAATTCGCGCTCTTGAGTCTGCGCCCAGGGGACGTTCTGAAGGAACATGTTGAGGGTCTCGGATGAGTAGGGGATGTGGTCATCCTTGTGGGTCTCGGGATTGATGTTCAGAGCGAGCGCGAGCCTGCGGTTCCTTTCTAGCCGTGCGCATTCATCGTCGCACTTGAGGCTCTTGGTGCTGTTTCCTTCGTTATCGCGTGTAGCGTTGCACTTCGCTTCCTGTCTGATATGCTGGCAATCACAAGTGATGAAGATCTTGTGCTGGCAGGGCTTGTCCTCTTTGCACGGGTACGGTGAGTGGCAGGGGTCGGAGCAAGCATGCCCACAGGACTTCTCCTTTCCGCAAGGTTGTTGGCATGACCTGCCGGCGTCCTCACACTCGCCAGGTTTGTGGCAAGGCTTCCGACACTTGTGTGCGCCGCACTTGAGCTTCTTGCCGCAGATTTCGCCACACCGCACATCGCTTAGCCAGCATTGCTGGTTCTTGAGCAGATTCTTGCCGCACATGCAGGGCTTG
>Ga0181456_100052_pt2 | contig 13137 bp, 9 predicted proteins | sample InSIn3SAF170_2_FD_119057 | JGI IMG/M metagenome (GOLD analysis project Ga0181456, IMG submission 119057) | Clean room microbial communities from NASA Spacecraft Assembly Facility at Jet Propulsion Laboratory, Pasadena, California, USA -... ...
CTGTATTTGTAATTTTCGAGATTGCTAGAGGCGAAGTGAACCCCGGTACAAGTCGAGCCGCAATGTGGGTGGCGGAGAAGCTGGTGCAGCGCAAGGGTCCAACATCTGATCTGCCGCGATGTCGCGACGTACGACCGGGGATCCTCATGCATTGGTCTGATCCACTGCGGGCCAGGCGATCAGAGACGAAAGCATGAGGGATCATCGCCCTTCACGTCGCCTGACGGTGGGAGGAATGAAGCATCGGTTCGTCGGCGACGCCGGCCACTTGGAGTCGGGGCGATGCGCAGCCACGCTCGCGCAGGAAGCATCTTCGGACCGGTGGCGAAGGACCATTGTGAGCCCGAATTGCCGCCGTAAATCAGCCGCACTTGAATGGCTTCTCGTCCGTAAACACGAAGTATGACTGGCGCCTGCGCGAGCAGGCGCAAAAGGAGGGGGTTCGGTGATCAAGTCGCTGTCATGAGCCTCGCGAGGCTGCTTCCTGGGCTGCTGCTACTGGAGAGGTACGCAGTCGAGGGTGTATTGGGCCATGGAGCAATGGGAATCGTCTTCCGTGGAACCGATCAACGCCTCCGACGGGCCGTAGCCTTAAAAGTCCTGACAAATTCTTCTGGCGACGCGGCGGACCGAGGGCGGGCCCGCGCCCGCTTCCAGCGCGAAGCGATTGCGACCGCGAGGCTCGACCATCCCAACGCTGTGCGCATCTATGACTACGGCACTGACGCGGCGTTGGACCTCGATGTCTTGGTCATGGAACTGCTCGAGGGACAGGACCTCGCGGCCTGGATGGAGCGTCCCGAGCTTTCCGCTCCGGTCGACGCCATCGACCTCATCCGGCAGGCAGCGCGCGGTCTTGGTGCGGGCCACCGGAAAGGGCTCGTTCACCGGGATGTAAAACCGTCAAACTTGTTCGCCTCGCCAGCAGACACCGGGGTGCGTGTGCGAGTTCTGGACTTCGGCATAGTCGAGATGTTCGACCCGGCCGAAACGCAGACACGGCTCACGACCGCGGGCCTCACGCCGCATACCCCTCGCTATGCGTCTCCAGAACAACTCCGAGGGGAGACCTCGCTCACGCCGGCGACCGATGTATATAGCCTTGGTCTTGCGGCTACTGAGCTCCTGCTAGGTGAGCGCGTTTTTGGCGATGCGACCCTGAAAGAACGAGCGAGCGCGGCGTCACGTGTTGTCCCGCGGATGCGCGACCACGACGTTCCCCCAGACGTGATTGCGGCAGTTGCGCGAGCGATCGCGTTCGAACCGGTCGATCGCTTCGAGAATGCCGATCTCTTCGCCGACGCACTGGATGTTGTAGGCGATGCCACCATCGTGCCTCACCTTGTGCCTGCCTCATCGCCCTATTCGCCCACGCTAGATGCAATGCCAGCCACACCGAAACGGGTTGAGGTGGCAGACAGTGACGAAGCATCAACTCGTGCCGCGAGGCGACGGCTTGGGCGTCCGGCTCTATTGACGGCTGCCGGGCAGTTGTCGGCACATCCGTGCTTGTCTGGAGCAATACCGTGATGAGGCAGCCAAGGGTTTTCATGCTGCCACCTGCAGCACCTGTGGAGAGTAGCTATCGCGTCGTAGGGGCTGCCGAGATTGCGCCTGCTGTCCTTCAGAAGATCCTCGGCGACATTCGGATTGAGTACGGGAACATTGAGCAGAGCGCGCCGGCGATGCTGCGGCTTGAAGACGTGATGCCGAATGGCTCTGTTGCCGGGGCGGCAGTCACCTTCTTGGCAGACGCTAACGGGCTACGGAAGGCGGTTGTTCGTCACACCGGCGGCTCACGCGAGGTCGTTGAGGAACTCTTTTTCAGGCACGACTCCCTGTTCTTTGCTTTTCGCCGCACGACCTTTCGCGATGGCGCCGAACGAGCTTTGGAGGACCGTTTCTACTTAAGTGGAGAGCGCGTGGTGCGATGGCAGAACTCTGATGGCAATCTCGCCGCACTTGGTGGTTCGCTGCCGTCGCGTCGCGCGACGTGGATCCACGGGAGCGCGATGCAGGCGCTGTCTGTATGGCGTGAGAGATCCCAATCGTCGCCTTGACGAAGCGCCAGCGCCAAGCGCGTTAAGTCTCATGCGAGATTCGATGTCCAACTCGCAAGTTCGGCCATTGAGGCGGGCCGGTTCGCAGAGGCCCTCCCGTCTCTCCCCGCAGCCGATCTGGGGCGTGTCGACGCCCAGCTTTCTGCCGCTTGATATCTTGACTCACGGGCGCGAGGGAGTGCCAACACAATATTTTGCTGGCCTCAGATCGAATAAAACTGCGGCCAGTCGTGAGTAACCCTCAGGCAAAGTACAATATTGGGCCGTATGCACGACTAGGGATGGGGAGTTCAAGAGGACGATCGGCTGACCGTTCATCTGTACCGGGAGGCGGCAGAAGTCGGTCATTCGCGAGCATATTTCAGCCTCGGCCGAATGTATGAATTTGGTTAGGAGTTCCACAGGATACGGCCCAAGCCATTCGCTGCATCCAGACGTCGGGCGACCCTCGAGCCGCGCCCATCTTGATGCAGCTACAAAGACAGCCATAAGGCATCGCAGGCCCGATGGCAGAAACGCCTGAGCTCTTGTTCTTGAAATCCTGGGCGAATTGCGCCCTCGCATTGTGAAGGCCGGACGGCGGGAGAGGCAATTCTTAAGATTTGGGGTGTGTTGATAGGTTGAGCAACGGTCATGCTCCGTCGGCCTTTCGGTCATTGGTCGCTACCTCCAGCCACAGTCGCTTAGGAACTTCCTCCGCCAACCGCCACCACACCGTAATCGGCCTCTCCCCCTCCCACCGCTCAAACTCCAGCGGCCCGCAGTAAACAAAAGGCTGCGCCTTTCCATTCACCTTCGTGTGTGCCCGCACGAACAGGTGAACGGATATCCTCCTCTCCCGGTGATCGCGGATCTCGTGCCCGATGTCGCTTTCCTGGGTGTTCCGATTCTGGCTCTGCCACTGAAACTCGTTTGGTGACAGGAATTGGTCACGGTACTGATATGCCTCGTCCATCGTATCCTTATTGAGCGTGACGAAGAACGTGAGGCTGTCCGGTCGGCGGATGATGCCGGACTGTGGCTCCCAGCCGACCAGTTGCAGGCCGAGCGCCTCCGCTGCAGCTTTGCGCGTATAGCGCTCCCATAGAACGGGCCCCTGGAGCTGAAGGCCCTCCCCAAGTGGGTACATTGCGTATGCATCCCCGCGCCTCTCCAGCACCACATCATGTGTCCGCCCCGGGTGTCCCGCGGCGGGCCCAAACCAGCGCTGCAGGACGTCTGGCAGCACGTTCTCCACTGTGCCGGGGCGGACCACCACGTTGACCGCGATCTTCACGAACTTCGCCTGCAGTTTCTCACCGTCGATCAGCAAGTCGCGCCACCCCTCCGGGATTCCTGGTCGCTCATCTCGATTGGGCAGCTTCAGGAATGGCCGGCCGTCAGCTTGGATTACCCGGCATACCAATCGGTCGACCCCACCAATCTCGGCAGTACGGTGGGTGTAGACCGTGAGCCGCCACTCTGCCAGTTCGCGAACAAGATCCTGCAGCGGCTCGCGCAGACCAGCCGCGATCGTGGTGGTTGTCGCGAACCGGCCGCCTACATAGCTGAAGTATGTTGTTCCACCTGTGCCCAGTCCGCCGATCCAAGCTTGGATCGGATTCCGCTCGATCAACCGTTGCAGTTCGGTGGAGTCATCGAGCGCCGGCCCCAGTTCAGTCCGCAGCGACGCGCTGCGGCGCGCGAGGTCTCCGAACCTTCGCGTCAGCTCTTCGATAGAGATGCTACCGGGGAAGGCATCCGCGCCGATCATCGCCAGCAGCACCAGAATCTTATAGCTCTTCGTCATCGGCGTGATCTCGAGCTGCTCTAGCAGCGACCGATTCCGATCGAATGCCTCGTTCTGCTGGGGCGTCAGATCCCCCATCAGACGCACAAAATCAAGCCAGGAACTATATCCCGCGCGCCGAGCGGACTTCGGATCGAACCCGTCTTCGAAAACCTCTACTGCCAGAGGCCGTACGCCCTTCCGCTCCCGAAACTCTCGGTAGTACTCCTCCAGTTGCTCTCCCTGCGGCGCTGCCTGGATCAGGCTGCGGAGGATGTCCTTCACCTCAAGTGCGTAGGTGACGGAGCAGCCGGGAGGCAGCTCCAGCGTCCCTGCTTCAAGTTCGGCGAGGGCGTAAGCGACCTCTCGGTCGGAGTTCCCCAGCTCGAAGAGTGCCTTAACCTTCGTGAGGAAGACGCGGTGGTTGCCGATGTAATCGATCACCTTCAGCGTCTTCCCCTCCTGCTGTCTCAGCCCACGTCCGAACTGCTGAAGCCAAAGGATCCGCGATTCTGTTGGACGTAGCATCAGCACCGTGTCGACATGAGGCAGATCCACCCCCTCATTGAACATGTCCACCGCGAACACCACATCTATTTCTCCCGCCTCCAGCCGCTCGAGTGAGTGCGTCCGCGGGGCACTGGTCTCGCCGGAGTGCACGGCCACCGCGCGGAGCCCTGCATCGCTGAAATGTGCCGCCATGAAGTCGGCGTGCCGTTGCGAGACGCAGAATGCCACTGTGCGGCTGCCTCCGTGCTCCCGCAGCTGATCGAGAGCATTCTGCGCCCGAGAACGAGTGGCGACCCGGGTGGTCAGTGCCTCTTCATCGAAACGATTGCTGCGCCAGGGGATATTGGCGTAGTCCACTTCGTCCGGTACACCAAAATAGGCGAAGGGAGAGAGCAGTCCGCGACGGATCCCCTCCGGCACATCGCTGCGGAAGACGAGGTTACCGCCGCACAGGGAGAGCAGATCGCCTCCGTCCGTGCGCTCTGGCGTGGCGGTGAGGCCGAGCAAAAACTTGGGCTCGAGGTATCCGATAACCCTGCGGTACGTTTGGGCTGCGGCGTGGTGGAACTCATCAACGATCACATAGTCGAATTGTCGTGGATCGAAGCGTCGAAGGTGTTCGCGGCGGCCAAATGTCTGGATCGACGCGAAGAGTACGTCAGCGTCCGGATCGCGCTCCGCACCCTTATAGAACCCGAACCGCGCCTGAGGACGGATGCGACGGAACGTCCTCATCGCTTGCGTGAGGATCTCTTCGCGATGGGCGATGAAGAGTATGCGTTTGAAGTCAGAGCGATTGCTGTCGAAGGCGCTCAGCCAGGTTTTTCCAAGCCCCGTTGCGAGTACCACCAAACCCGCGGTATTTCCCTCCGTCCGCGTCTGCTCCAAGGCATGAAGCGCTTCTATCTGCACGGAGTGCGGCGAGGGAGGCGGCCCTCGGGGTTCGGGCGCGACCCCGGCCGTCCGCGCCACCGGGTCGGTGCGTTCGCGCGCGTACCGTTCGACCCAGGCGGAGTCGAGGTCCACAACAGCCGGATGGGTCCAGAGTGCGTCAAAGCCACGTACCACCTCCGCGAAACCGGTTCGGTCATCCGAATGCAGCACGCGATAGTTCCACTCGACCCCCTTCTGCAGCGCCGTCTCTGAAAGGTTGGAGCTTCCCACGAAGGCAGTGCCATCACCCTCGTGGTCGGTGACGATGTACGCTTTTGGATGGAAGCTCGTCCCCCCGCTCTCAAATACGCGCAGCTCGAGGCGGCCGTCATTCTCAACTGACTGGCGAAGGTCGAGCAGCAGCAGGAGCGCCTCCGGCTCGGTTACACCTAAGTAGTCGCCGGTGAGAATGCGGACGTGTCCGCCCCGACCGAGAACATCGCGCAGGTGCTCCTCCACTAGCTTGACCCCACTCCGCAGCGTAAACGCGGCGGCGATGGAGACGCCAGCGGCGCGGTCGAGCAGATCGATGAGGTGAGGAAGAAGCGGATCCTCCGGGCCACCCTGCACCAACAGCCTCGGACGGGTCTCCGGGCGGAGGCTCAGCTGCGGCTCCCGGACACGGAGAACACGAGCTTCTGAGCGCGTAGGGTAGTGGCCGCGATCGGGGATTGATTCGTTAGAGGAGCGCGCCAGGTAGTTTCCCGGCTCCGGAAGGACGCGCCGCACTCCACCTCGGGGGTCCGGATCGTCGCCCGTATAGCGCGGGATGACATGTACGTGCAGGTGGAAGATGGTCTGCCCTGCGACCTCTCCTACATTGATCCCGATGTTGTAGCCTTGGGGCTGGTACTTTGTCTCGATGACTGCCTTCGCCACCGTAATCGCCCGCACGAGCTCGGCGTGCTCGTCCGGCGTTGAGTCGAACCAGTCAGGGACATGTCGGCGGGTGATGAGCAGCGCATGGCCGGGAGAAACCGGATGGGCATCCCAAATTGCCTGCACGAGATCGCCGGAAAAGAACAGCCGTTCGGGCGGGAGGGAGCAGAATGGGCAGTGAGCTGCAGTCACGAGTTCGGCGAACGGTCCAGGCGGCGATTGATCACGAGCTCACCGGGCAGACCCGCGGCCAGGCATTCGGCACATCGCCAGCGTGCTACAGGGCGGCGGGCGAAGCGAACGCTCTGGCAAACGGGGCAGCGGTGCTCGTACGCGAAGATGGAGGGGGGCTCTGACAGTGTTCGTTCGCTCTCCGTCTTCTGGGCGGAGCGGACGCTGGGTTGGAAGCCTGCGAGCCTCACCAGTTTCTCCCACTCAGCACCGTGTGGGTTGGTGGCGCGTCCGTGCAGCCGATACGCGGCTACGTGCGCCGCTTCGTGGCAGAGAACCTCGGCACGGCGCTCAGGCGTAGCCTCTTGGAGCATGGCACTCAAGGTAATCCTGCCCGTGGCTGGTCGGCACCGCCCCAGGGATTTTCGCAGACGCGGACTGTAGGTGATCGAAACTCCGGAGGCAAGTTTCGGAAGGCCCCAGATCTGGCCCCACTGATCGAGCAGCGGTCGGAACTCCTCGTCCACGCTACTCCGTGGCTTCACCGGCAGCGCCCGGACGCGGAACTCAGCGTAGCGCCGGTCACTTGGCGCCAGCGCCAGGCCGAGTAACCCCTCTTCTGAGACCCACCTGAGCGCCTCGTGCTCCAAGGCCTGTGGTTCCCCGTCGATTGCTACGGACAAAAACTCGATCACGAAAGCCGATCCGGGATCGTGCACGGAAAACTCCACTGCGCCGACGTCCCGTACTCTCACACCCAACTCTTCGTCCAGCTCGCGCTCAACCGCGGCGAAATCGCTTTCCCCGAACTCGATTTTGCCGCCGGGGAACTCCCACAGCCCTCCATGCCGCTTGTGCGAGGGGCGTTGGCAGACGAGCAGCTTGCCTTCAACTTCGATCACCGATGCGACGACGCGTGTGAGCAGACGTTCCTCCTTTGAAGGGGCCAAGGGTACGTCGCTCAGTATTGCGAAAACAGCCTCCGATGGCCAGGGATGGCCTGCGAAGGGGCGAACCAGCAGCACTTCTCGCTGGGAACACCCTAAGAGGAACGAATCTGGCGGCCCGCGGACCCAACTGACTTACAGCTTCCCGCATCCGGACGCCCGGCGGTGCATGCATGCCATTGGGCACCCTTCTCCGACTACTAAACCCATCTCCCGCGATCCCCGATGTCACATTTCCATCGCGCGCCGGCAGTCCTGGATGCAGCTCAGAAGTGGCGGGACCGTTGTCTGACCGCCGATGGCTCCGTCCTCTCGAAGAATCGGCTCTGGACGCTGGAAAACTTGAAGCAGCTGGAGCGCTACTACGTCGACCGGCCGGATCTCGGCGAAGGAAGATTTCTCGACAAGCTCGAGCAGCAACTGGTACCTGTTACGTCAGAAGGGAAGCAGCTTGCTGCCGAAGTCCTTTGGATTCTGTATCTGGGCATGAGCGAGACTGCCATGAAGGGGATCACAAAACGTCTGCATATCAAGCGGATCTGGAGTTGGTCCAGCGAACAGGCGCCCGAAGGCCCACCGGAGCTGCAACTGCTCGCTACTGGGATCGCCAACCCGGGTGCGGGCTATCACGCTAACAAATGGCGGGAATTTGCTTTTGCAATAGAACTCGCTAGAGACTTCAAACTACTCGCTATCGCCGAACGCCATCGCCTCCTCAGCGAACCGTGGGCATTCGCATCGTGGCTCGATTCGCTGAAGTCGTCAAGCGGACGCCAGTTCCGTCATTTTGTTCTGGCCCTGCTATTCCCAGCACAATTCGAACGGATTGTCACCGATCAGGACAAGCGCAAGGTCCTAAGTAACATCCTCCCCCGAGTCGGCCTTGACCCTTCCAGGATCAATTACAAGGATCGGTCCGAGGTTGACCAGATGCTGCTGGAGCTCCGCGGAAGGCTCGAGCAGGAGTACGACGTGCGTCCCCTTGACTACTATTTGGATCCCCTCCGTTCACTCTGGCGAGATGGCGGGTCGGGGCCCGACGGCGTCGAACCTGGATGGTACCAGTCCCAATTCGGTCAGCAAACGGTCTGGGCGCTGACCGCCGGAGGTGGCGCGCGCCTGTGGCCGGAATTCGAATCCGATCGCTATGTGGCCATCCATGCACCGGAGCTCGGAGACCTTCGGTCATACGAGTCGCGAGAGGCTCTTCACGCTGAGCTAGTGGCAAGCACCGGGATCGCAAATCCAGTGATGAACAGCCTCGCCGCATGGCAATTCGGTCATGAGATCCAGGTGGGTGACCACGTTCTCATCAAGAAGGGAAGGTCTCTCATACTTGGCCATGGAGTCGTGACGTCCGATTACGAATACGACGACGCACGTCCGGAGTACTCGCACGTTCGCAACGTCGAGTGGAAGCGCGCTGGCCCGTGGCGTCTGCCGGAAGGGCAATTCATCACTGGGAAGATGCTGACGAACGTCTCCCCATATGTGCGTTGGTTGAAGACGGTTTTCGACTTGATGGATAACAACGCGCAGTCGCCCGACCCGCTCGAGCAGGAGGCGCCAATTTTGGAACAAGCACTGAAAGACGTCTTCCTCAGCAAAGATGAGTTCGTCCGGATACTAGATGCGCTGGGCCGGAAAAAGAATGTAATTCTAGAAGGAGCGCCTGGTGTCGGAAAGACTTTCGTAGCCCGCTGGCTCGCATGGGTCTGGATGGGCGAGAAGTCCAACCAACGAATCGAGACAGTGCAGTTCCACCAGTCGTATGGATACGAAGACTTCGTCCAGGGATGGCGGCCCAGCGCGGGCGGGGGCTTCACCTTACAGGATGGCGTATTCCACCGCTTCTGCCGCAATGCAGGTGCCGATCCTCAGAACCGGTATGTCTTCATCATCGACGAGATAAACCGCGGAAATTTAAGCAGAATCTTCGGAGAACTGATGATGTTGATCGAAAGCGACAAGCGCGGGCCCGAGTTCGCGATTCCGCTCACCTACTCACGCTCGCTGGACGAACGATTCCACGTGCCCGAGAACGTCTACATTCTCGGCATGATGAACACCGCCGATAGATCGCTCGCGATGGTCGACTATGCCCTTCGCCGCCGATTCAGTTTTTCCCGATTGCTGCCGGCCTTCGGAAGCGAAGGATTCACCGATTTTCTCGAGGAGCAAGGCGTTCCCGAGGAGGTGGTAGGTCGCATCGTCAGCCGGATGACCGAATTGAACCGTACGATTGCAGAGGATACCCGGAATCTCGGCCCCGGGTTCGAGATCGGCCACAGTTACTTCGTGCCTTCGCAGGAGGATGAGAATCCCGATGTAGCTTGGTACGAGCGTGTGGTGCGCGAGGAAATCGAGCCGCTGCTGCAAGAGTACTGGTTCGATCGGCCAGAACTCGTGCATGATCAGATTGCGAGGCTACTTGCGTGAGAATACCCGTGCGGAACGTCTATCACTTGCTGCTCTATGCATGGGATCACCTAGCATACGGCGAGGAGGAAATCGCAGCCGAGGCTGGTTTCACACGGCTCCAGGACTTGTTCGCGCATGTTCTGGCAACCGTCGTCGGTAGGCTGCTGGTGCGCGGTCTCGATCGCGCCTACCTCGGTGCTTCGGAGACAGTCGCCGGCGTGAAGGGGAAGCTCGACGTGGCGACGACGGTGAAGCGAAGCTTGCTACTTTCTGCTCGCACGCAGTGCGAGTTCGATGAGCTGACTTACGATGTCTTGCACAACCGGATCATCAAAGCGACCCTGCGCCTGTTACTTGAGCTCCAACTGACGGATTCCGTAGCGGGCCCGATTCATCGGCTCTACACGAAAATGGATGCGGTTGGCGATGCACAGCTGCGTGTCCGCGATTTCCAGCGCGTGCAGATTCACCGGAACAATCGTCTTTACGATTTTGCTTTACGCATCTGCCAGCTCATCCACGAGAATGTGATGATTGAACCTGGCTCCGGAAGGGTGACGTTCCGTGATTTTCGCGCGGAAGGCCGCGTGATGGCGCGTCTATTCGAGGATTTCGTATTCAACTTCCTGGCGCGTGAGCAGCAGCGATTCCGGGTTTCGCGTCCGCATATCCGATGGCACGACGCGCAAGGGACCGAGGTGGACATGCAGCGGCTTCCGATAATGCGAACGGACGTGGTACTCGAGGCTCCCGATCGCTGCATCATTCTCGACACGAAATACTACGCTGAGGCCCTGAAGGGTCAATACGAGCAGAAGAAGGTAGACTCCAGCCACCTCTACCAGATCTTCGCGTACATTGAGAATCACGCCGCGAGCGCGCAGGAATGGCCTCCGCACGAGGGAATACTTCTCTACCCCGTAACCGAGATTCCCTTCTCGTTTCGGTACCGGCTGAACGGGCGCCCGATAGCAGTGCAGTCCATCAATCTCGACCAGCCGTGGCAAGCCGTCCACGAGGACTTGTTGGCAATCGTTGCGTGATAGCAGTTCCGCGCCGCGTGCGTACGACTCGTCCGTTTCTTCCCGCTGCATTCCAGGCATTTGGCGTCGGGCCGTTCCCTCTCTTCTTCCGGCACTGCCATGCTTCCCACCCGCGGCCTCCTCCACCAACATGGCGAAAACGCCTGGTACCATATCAGCTCTCGTGGACCAACCACCAAGTTGCGGCGAGTCGATCGCGAAGCCCCTGCGCTGATCTTCCGCCTGCCCAACGACGAGGAGCGACTGCTGAAGATTCTGGAAACGTCTGACGTTTTCTCGCTCGGGGAAATTGCCGTGGCGGCCTCACCATACCTCGAGTTTCCGTCGCGCGGCTTCCCGCACGACGAGCGGGGGAAGTGGCTCGAAGTCGCCGAGCTCCTGATCGACGTGCAGCCGTCGAGAAGCGCCTCCGAGGTGCCGGAGAACCCGGTTCCGATCACCCGGCTGCGCCGCTTCTATGAGACGCTGCGGCTCTTCCCCACCATGGCAGTGCGCAGCTCAATCCTCGGATACCTCACGAGGGACAGTGACTCCGCGGATATCCTCGGTGCCCTGTTCGCCGACAGCCTGGCGCATCTGAACAGCTATCGGAACGTGGACGAGGGATTCCGCCCGAGCAGCGTCCGCAGCTGGTGGCCGGACTATGTGGATCGTCACGAGGCGTTCGCGCGCTGTCTGGTCGCCAGGCTGAGTCCGGAACGGCACCCCGGCCCGATCCGGATCGCCGGCAGTTCGCCGATGGAGTTCGCCGTGGTCGACTACGAGGTCAGCCCGCTGCGCACTCCCGGGGGGCGGAAGTTTGATGATGGCACGGCGGCTCGAAGATCCGGCGCCGGTGGCGTGGACCTGCTCTGCGCCTCGAGGGATGGGCTCCCCGTGATCGGGGAGATCAAGGCGCCGACCGATACATCCCCTCTTCGTGGCACTGGTGCAGTCCCTCACCTATGCGAGCGAGCTCCTTACACTGCAGCAGGTTGCACGACTGAGGCGGGTATATCCGAGCGCCTTTCAGACCTCGGGAGGTCAACCCACTGCCGAGCTCCTGTTGCTCGTTCAAGCCGACGACCGGCCTCGCCTGGAAGACGACACGCTGCGGCTGATAAGCGCGCTGCTCGGCAATCCAGATGGGGCGGTCGCAAGGCATATCCGCCGCGTCATCGTGGTGAGCGTGGAGCTCGCACCTGACAGCGACCCCGCGTTCACCCTGCGTCATTCCATCGAGAGCGCTCGCCACGCGGTGAATGCGTTCTCGAGATCTCCGGGATCATCGTCGGACGAGGCGCGGTGACGAGCGCCCCGAGCGCGCCGTGCCGCGCGACCGCGCCGGCTTAACTCGGAGCCGCGGCGTATCGCGCAGTGAGATAACTCAGATAGGCGGAGTGTTCGGCACCGCACGAAACCTCCAGCTTTGCGATAAGCTCCTGGTACGTCATCGAGCGAAATCCCAGGTGCGGATCGATGCACCGCGAGAACTCTTCGATTTCCGTCCGGTGGACTCGCCCCTCCTCGCCCGCAGGATCATACCAGAGATACCAGAGGGAGAAGCGGTCGCCGACGGTGTGCGCCAGCCCCAGTGCATGCTTCAACAGTTGCTGCGCGTCGAGGTGGCGATACGACTGTTCCCCACTCCGCAGCGCATCCGCCAGGCGCTGGCAGTCCGTGAGTTTCCCCGCGTCCCAGCGGCCTCCGGAAGCCGGGAAATACGTATCGCGAAACGGGCGGACACCCGTTCGGGCGGGGTACACCTCCAGGAACTTGCTTTCGATCGCGATCACCCGTCTGCTGTCGGTCGTCAGCGTCACGTCCAGGTGCGGCGGCGTCCCCAGCATACCAGTAGGGAAAGGTCGCTCGAACTGGATGTTAGAGATCGCCTCTTCCAATGCGAACGCCTGCTGTAGCGGCTCACGCGGGCGGTTCCGCCAGTAGTCGAAGACGTTCACCGCCAGCGCCGCCGAAGCGTGGACTGCCTGCAGCTTCCCCCGACCTCCCTCCTCCCCCAGCTCGTTCCCGGCGCCCGCAGCCAGCTCCCGGCGAGTCTGTTCGCCCAGCGGCTGAAAGAGATTGTCCTCGAGGCGCAGGGTGTATCCCTGATGATCGACCTCGATGTCTCGGGATTCTGCCCAGGCAAGCTGCGCACGGCGACCGCGGGATGCGGCGTCAGCGGGAGATGTCATCGAAGCGTCTTGGTTGAAGGTTGAACCCGATAATAACCTCTCCCTCCGACATCAGGGCAACAGCGCCCTCTCCCGCGCAGAGCCTCTCATGCTGATCCGCTACGGTCCCGAGATGGCCCCGGACCCGGCTGCCCCGTTTTCCGCCGACCACGACGACCTGCTGCGCCTGATTTAGCGCGCGAACGGCTCCCCGCCGAACAACCCCCCCCCCCCCCCCACACCCCCCCCCCC
>Ga0181456_100059_pt1 | contig 12797 bp, 11 predicted proteins | sample InSIn3SAF170_2_FD_119057 | JGI IMG/M metagenome (GOLD analysis project Ga0181456, IMG submission 119057) | Clean room microbial communities from NASA Spacecraft Assembly Facility at Jet Propulsion Laboratory, Pasadena, California, USA -... ...
ACCACTACCTTGAAGCTCACCTCTAAGAAGCCCAGTCCATAGTCTAGGTGTTGACCCTGTTCAATAGGAGATTTATGACTACATGGAGTCATTGGAAAGAAAAGAGACAACAACTAAAGAAACAATTCAAAGTCCTGGAGAAGGGAGCAATTAGTTCAATGAACCACAAGAACCTTCATCCTCAAACATTTTAAAGCAAGAGATTTTTGAGTTGGAGACATTAAATAGATACCTTAAGAATGAGAATCAAGCATTGAAGGCACAAAGTGAGATAGAGATTGCAAAAAGTGACAATCTCATCCTTCATTTGAGTTTGTGGTACAAAAAGAACAAATAGCTGAAGAAGGAAAATAGGACAATGTAGAGAGAAATTATAAACTTAAAATACAAAATTCTCATGAGAACACGAAGGATGCCTGTACTTGCCAGAAAGAAGAAGAAAGTGAATCTTGGAGGTGATGATCTGAAGGCACAAGTGACTGAAAATGAAGAAGTGTATGAGGACATACAAAACCTCCAGCATGGGGGAATGTATAGTCCAAAGATTGTTTTACCTTGACATCCCTTTATGCCTATATTTCCTCCCTTTTTCCTATACTTATTACCTAAATAATGCAATAAACACAAGGTTTTGTTAAAGGTAAGAAATTACATTTCTTCTTTTTCATGTTTGTCTATATACCCTATTTTTTGGTTAAAGTATGCATTCGACTATGGAATTGGTCTGTTTTTGTAGCTAATCCAGATTTTTGCAACTTCCTCCATTGTTCGCAAGGTTCAGAAGCTCCACCTTAGCGAAGAAAGATACAGATGGATAAGAAATGGTCCCCTCTTGGATTCCTTCCTACTCCCTCGAACCAATTCATCAAGAAGGTCGTAGGATAACATGGTCAACTCCAAAGTCAACCAGAAGATTATAACTAGATAGAATCCAAGTTTTCAAGAAATCTTATCGATTTTCTTTCTGAATAGAAAATTGATTATTTGGCGATATAGCTTGATCGAAATAAAAATATTTAGGCTTGAAATTCTCATATTGTTATGTTGAGGACTTATTATAAAAGCTATGGCCACACTCTGTTTTGGGTGTGTAACGATTCATGTAATTTTTTAGAACAGTTTGTTATTTTTCGTTTGCAAGTAAATGACCCGGTTTCATGTTTGCAATGTATTGCATTGGTTGGAGATTATCGACTGATTTTTGGAGGGCCTCTATGACCAGTAATAGATCTTTAACCGTTTGCAATTAGATTTCTTTCATTACTTGAATACTCTATTTTGTGTGAAGAAATACAATATGATGAGTTGGCTAGTGAATTTTTATATGCATATGCAATTTCCTTTGCTTTATACCTAGTTTAACTCTGCTATTTGATTTTGTTTTTATCTACTACAATGTGGCTATTTCATTTTATTTTTATCTAGTTTAGTCCAACCGTTTTCACTTCATAGCATAACTATTGTTCAGAATGTCTTGTTTGGATAAAATTGAATAAGTAAAAGAGTGAGAGTCTTCTCCTTAGAAATTGAATTCAGATAGTATTCCTTTACAGTTTGATAGAATAGATTTCTCTTGCACTTAGTAAATTAGATTTGGCTGCAACATAAAAATTCAAGACAAAAATCCAAAACAGTCTAACACAAGTAAAATCTAGAATCACTCTCATATCATCCATAAACTAATTCAATAGAGAATAACTCCTAAGAAATTAGTTGATAACTTTAGGGATTATGACAATAATATAATTAACGACACCATCTCCATAATAATCTTAAGTTTAGATCCTAACAAGAACATAATGACATAAGAAATAACTTTTAGCACATATAGTGCACTTGTACTTCATCACTATACCTACACTGGTTGATAACTTATGATTGACAATTTAAAGACATTAAATTGGCCAAACAAGTATTCTTATCTCAAAGGAGTGTTATTACAGTGGGAGCGTTATTACAGTAGGAGCATCCTTTACATGGAACTGTTCTTATTTCAAAGGATTTTTTGGAAACCGTAGATGCTATAAAAACACTCATTATGTATGCATTATGCAACCAACAAGTTAATTATTGCAAGTTAATACTAGTGAATTTAGTGTATTCAGGACAGTTACATAGTCAGTGCCACCTACATAGCTAGTGCGTTATCGCCCAAGGGAATATGTTGTAATTGTAGGCCAAGGGATTGTGTTATATATCAGAGATAAAATGGAGATACAAACCAGAATCTTAGTTTCTGCTTTAAGAAACTCTGAGTGAGTTTATGATTTTTTTTCCTTTCCAAAAATTGTTGTAGAAGAAGAACCATACATGTCTAGCATTAACAATGGCGAAAATGAGGGTGCTGGTGCAGTGAGCATGGAGAAAGAGAACAAGCCCATGGACCAGGGTGCACACATTATTCTCAAGCTCAAGGGCCAGGATGGAAATGAAGTATTCTGCAAAATCAAGCGTAATACTCAACTGAGGAAGTCAATGATAGTTTCTTGTGATAGGTAGTTTTTTGATTTGAACTCCATAGTTTTTTGCATTTGATGGGAGTCATTTACAATGGGAGCATACTCCTGAAGAACTTGAAATGGAAGACGTGGATGAGATTGATGCCATGGTTCATCAAATAGGGGAAGGAATTAAAGTGGGATGTCAACCTATTTTCACAATGGTTTGAACCTGGAAATTGTCAAAACCTTCTTTCGGGATGTAATATAAATTTTTATAGGCTTAAATGATGTGTTGAGACTTAAGAGAAGACGTGGATGAGATTGATGCCATGCTTCATCAAATAGGAGGAAGGAATTAAAGTGGGTTGTCAACCTCTTTTCACAATGGTTTGAACCTGGAAATTGTCAGAACCTTCTTTTGGGATGTAATATAAATTTTTGTAGGCTTAAATAATGTGCTGAGACTTAAGATATATATATATATATGCAAAACATTGCAACTTGATGGTCCTCTGGCAGTAATACGAATTCATGGCACAACTATTGCAGAAATTGGATTTTATGTTTCATGCTTTGCCAAAGAATAGGTATGGAGCACTACAAGGCTCTGAATATGTTCCTCGTGCGTATTATTATAATTGTATTCATCTTCTAAATTTATTATCACACTCCAAAAAGTTTTCTCAAAAGATTATAAAGTTTATTTCAATTCAACCATTTAATTCTGCATTAGATTCTCTACAATAGTGCAACATTGTATTTCAAAGACTGCCAACAGATGAGAAACAACAAGATCTATATGTATCTGGCATCAATTACACTTCAATCAATCAGGACCTTCAAAAATAATATTCAGAAACAGATTTTATAAACATGAATCCCATTCTAAAGTATTTGGTATGATATGATTTGCAAAATAGTGCAGTATTTACAACATCGACCAATCCAATGCAAGGATAATAATATTTTCAAAGGGTATGGTTATTAGATGGAATTTTATAAGTATTTGGACCTATCATGTGGTTTGTTTTCAGTCCTAATAAGGAGACCTATTAATAAATTTGAGTCTTGGACGAAGTTTTAAAGATATGATTGCAGACTACTTCAAGTTCACATTTGTGACATGTTTCTATATCTTTTCACTATGAGGAGAGCATGATGTATTCAACAGTAAAGAGAATAGCCTATAATCCTAAATATAATAGATGACAATGATGGAATCATGAGATTGGAACACATGGTAGAAAGGTTATTGCTTATAATTTATGGCTAAATGATGTTGGTCAATTTATTTCAAAGGCACAACTCATTCATCCATGATTTCCTTACAACAGTATTCTCCCAAAATCATTCTTTCAATATTTAAGAGATTGTTCTCACAATAATATTTCTACAATGTTAAAAATTTTGAAGAGTATTTGGACCAATGTTTATGGAGCAATCCAAATAAGTCATCTGGAGTATTACACTAAGGACTCTTTTACAGTCAGTTGAAGACCATATTTTTCAATACCTTAAAAATCAATAAATATGGATTGGAAGGCTACAAGAAATTTGTAATCCCCTTGCCATTGATGTCAAAGGGGGAGGTAATAAGAGGAAGGAAGACACTTCTCAGGGCAAAAGGGGGAGGATCATTGTTTTTCCATCAATGCCAAACGGAGAGATTGTTGTCAATATTGTCACTGATGGCAAATGTGTAGCAAACAATGGAGAAACGCAAGGAGTAGTAGGGATGCAGGAGAAGCAACACAAAGAACAACATACAAGGAGTAACGAGCAGTAAGAGAAGGCAAAGGAGAAGAAGGAGGAGGAAGAGCTATGATACATTAATTTTTTTTGCTAATGTTGCAAAGGTTACTATATTACATAATATCTTGTCATGTAAAACTATTCATTAAGCTTAATTGTTTCTTTAGTTGTTGTCTCTTTTCTTTCCAATGACTCCATGTAGTCATAAATCTCCTATTGAACAGGGTCAACACCTAGACTATGGACTGGGCTTCTTAGAGGTGAGCTTCAAGGTAGTGGTGACAATCTTGGTGATGATTTTGATGATCCTCTTAGAGAAATTTTAGGGTTTTCAATTGGCTCATTTTCAATTGACTCATTTTTAGTTGGCTCATTTTCCTCAAGATCAATGTATTCCATAGCTTTTGAGACTGCCTGTTGCAATGTGCTCAACATTGTACTCCTCCTTAGTCCTAAGGTTTGTAATCCCTGTACTTTCCTTCTTTTAGTTTCTGATTTTTCTTCTTGAGGAAGGGTCCTGGTTTGTGGTAAGTCCTCTATTCTTTTGCTAGCTTTATTTCTTCTAAGATTTCCCTTTTCCATTTTCTGCAAAATATCCACTATGGGCAGCTCTTCTTCTAATAATTTGGCTGAGTCTGGGGTTCCTGCTCCTTTATTACTTATAATTTTCTCTTCCTACTACTATTGGCTTGTTCTGGAGATCTTTCTTCAAAATGGTTCCTCACTAGAAAACTTTCCCAGTTATCCCCTATACTACGAAGATGGAACTCAACCAAGATCTTTGTCAAGCCATGATGACACATGGTATTTTCTATGAATTGAATTCTCTTTTGAAAGTTTGTGGACATTTTCTTGAGACTATGTAAGAGAAAATAAGGAAAATTCATCTGGTGATCTTCAAGAAAATGCATCATCATCCTAGCATGCTAAAAATACATATACCACAACTGACCCTCACAAGTGACAAATGTTTGAAGTATAAGTAGTAAATTTCTCCATTTACCATCAAGGGGTGTGGTGGGAATACCTTTCTTGAAAAAAATGGTGTCCATATTTGGATTTTTCAGGAAGACCTTGCAATCTTCTCCATTAACTCCTATTTTCTTGAACCATTTTTCTCCGCTCCTTGTTAATTCAATAGCTTCTACGATCATGGAATCCATGTTGGAAATAATACTAAGAGGGGGGTGAATCAATATTTACAAATCAATAATTTTTTCATTTCCATAATCAGATTTATATACACTACTTCAGTGAAGGGAACTCGTGTGTGCACAGAACTATTGTTAAGGCAACCATCGTATATCCCGTGAACTTATGATTTAGTTAATTCATCATATGATGACCTTTAATCAATGCATCAATACATTATTAAACATTAAAAAGTAACCATGTGCAGTAATAATAGAATAAACTATCACATATAAGCAACACACATGAACACCAAGATTTAAGGTGGAAACCAATGTGGGTGAAAACCACCTACTACTATCCTCTCTGTCTTCTTTTCATAATAAGAAAATCTATTTACAATATTGTATTGGTGTAGACTCATACCAGTATGCAGGCACCCACCTGCAGAAGGCTATAACCTTCTCCCGTTCTCCAGCTTCTTCTGGAAGAGAGCTAGAACCCCCTAGTTCTTGTACTAGCTAATATATTACTAGTGCATAGGCTCTGACCTATAGAAGGATACAACCTTCACTCGTTCTCCAGATACTTCTGGAAGGGAGCTACAAACCCCTAGTTCTTGTACTAGATGATATATTTACTAGTACATAGGCTCCGACCTACAGAAGGCTACAACCTTCACTCGTTCTCCAACTGCTATTGGAAGGGACCTCCAACCCCTTGATCAAATCACCAGCCACTACTGGTAGGAAGCTTCAACTTCCTCACTGAAGGCTCCAACCCTCAGTATCCTCCAGGGACCACGTTTCATAAATTTTCACACTAGATACTCCTGGTACACAACAATGCCATAACTAGGCCATGTTTCATCCAATTTTCATACTGGACCTATTAGTAACATTGAAGCTCAAAATCAATCACCACTGCAATAAAACCATGAAATACATCTGCATCAACCAATCACTGAAAGCCAATCATCAATCTCTGGTATAATCATCACTGAATCAATCAATAACTGAAACCTCTGGTGTACTGAATCAAACAATCACTGAAACCTATGACATATTGAATCATACAATCACTGAAACCTCTGACATACTAAATCAAATAATCACCAAACCTCTGACACAACTGAACCAACCATTCATTCAAACTTAATCAAATTCAACCGAACAACTGGAACAGATGGATCATTGTAACCAGTACACAGATCTGAACCCAGAACACTACATCAACAACCAGAACTCACTGTAACCTCAAAAGGCACGTGTCAGAATGTATACACTCCTTTAATGAAGAAAATGTGCATGTATACACTATTTCCTTTTTCCCAACCTGTGTATACCTCTGAAGACGATGAATCATAAAACCTATGAACCACAAACTATACCAATCAGTAACATTATGAAGATCTACTATCATATTACAGATTTCTAAATAGATAGCAGAAAGGATCACTCTTCTTTCTCAATCAATTAATAAATCAGATACAAACTCATTATGCATTCATTTTTACTTTCAGATCTAAGAATACTTCATTGACAGACAATAGTAAAACAGTAGTACTGATTTGATAGATCAGTCATCCTTGAACATCAAGCTTTTCTTTTGCATACACTACCTAGAAGAGCCGAACCAACATGTATATGCAACTTCACCAAAGCGAACCAGCGTATAGGTCTGCAAATACTTACTTGTAACTTCGTTGCAATTCCTGACTTCAAACATACCCATATCATCACATATAAAGGATAAAACATGTGTTAGCAATCATATATAGCCCATCCATTATAAAATCACTTAATGATAAGTCATTATGATCTTGATCCATAATTAGATCTCATCCATCATCAAACACTCAGGTGCATGTTGATTCTAGATCAAGCAAAGCATCAAAAACCCATAACATGCATATTTGCTTTTGATCTAACACTTCATAAGATATTCATTACTTGTGTCTTTAGCCCTTTGATATTCTCCTCCTTATATACTTAGATCCTTTGTCAATACCTTGAATCAAAACCACTTATGACAAATACCTTGGACCAAATACCTAGGGTCAATACCTCTAACCAAATACCTTTGACCCAAAATACCTTGGACCAAAACCTTGGTTTTCCAACATGTACTCTCTTTTCCTCCCGTGGGAGTGTGTGTATACATATACACTCTTTTTGTTTTGTGGACCAGTGTGTATACGTTGTTTTGACTAAAAGGACCTATGTATACTTCTTAAACTTATTTACATCAACCTTTCCTTTACTTTCTTTATTTTCACTAGTAGACCTAAGTTCCATCTTCCTGTTCTTCTATACCAATGTCTTGTTACTTATGAATAGACCTGTTACACTGTAATTTGCCATATTACTTCTGGAATGATTCCTTTGAACTGCCATGCATTCTATCACATCTGATATTTCTCTTGTAGATTCATCTATTTACATAGATTCATCTAGTTACGATATACACGTGAGTTGTTCCGCTACAAGTGGGTTTCCATCAAGTACAACATGTGTCATAATGCTAACAATCTCCCCCTTTGGACTTGATGGCAACCATGTTGGTGTTGATTACTGCAAGTTGTAGATATTGTTAGACATAACAAGCTACACCAAAATACTCTCCCCCTTTAACATCAAGGGCAAAGGGTGGACCAAGATACTCTCCCCCTTTGATATCAATGGTAAAGGGCTAACCAAAATGAAGACTTTCATATCTGAATAGTTGAATATGAAAATTTATCATGCTCCCCCTAGGCACATGATAAATTCTCTGATTAAACTCACCTTTTGTACATGCTGAGATGCACTATACCAACCATGCTCCCCTTGAGCACATGTAGAGTCTGCAAATATATTTTCTAAAAGAATAACATGAATCTATAACTCAACTATGTGAGTATAGCCCTCCTATCACCAATAACTCATAGATACATCAATCTCCCAACCAAGTGGGGATATACCAAATGTTTATACATGACTGAAATATAGCAATTATTACATCATCCTTCCCATGCATAATGGGGGTATAAATTACATCATATGACCAAAAGGACTCATTAAAAGACTATTCTAGATAGAGACATATTATTACATCATGGGACTTTATATGACCTTTTCATCGAGTGATATACATGACATTTATAACAAAGACCAAAGATCTAAACAAGACCATGATACTCGGCAGCAACTATCGTACACCATATATGATCTGCACCATAAGCATCTGTCAGCGACATCCAGACCTGCAACCTGTATATGTCCATCATCATATCTAAAGATATAACAAAGTAAATATCATCAACCTGTGACAAAGTATGCTGCATATAGATATCAACTCATCCTCTTGATCTCATCAAGATCAACTTGCTTCGTTTCCTTAGTAGAAAGAGCCTTATCATAACCTTCCATGAATTAACTAAGCATATGTCATATCTTCAAGAAGTAACACAAAATAATATCATATGTATGTGAAAACACCATGTTCATCATCTATGATCATAACATCATCATCAAGAACTACATGATCTTTCCACAAGAACCTTCAATATATCAACCATGTATCATCACTAGGGAACATCCCACATCCGATAAGCATCAACCATGATAATCAACATATGTGATTATCAAACCTATCATCATAAAGTAAGAATTCATCATCATTATGTGACTAAGTCATGCATGTCTCTAAATATCCATGTCTTCAAATAGTTATGTCTTCATGAGACCTGTAATAACATCATTCTCTTGGCCAACCAACAATATTTATCAATAGGCGACATAAGTAATCATCCATGTATCCAACATAATGTGTATCCATCGAAGAGATAGCAATATGTATCTAGAAAACCATAAGCTCATAGTCATTTGTCAAGCTTTCTTGATACCATCAACAGGAGCAATCCTTAACCATGTGAGAGCCAAGAACTATAGGAATCTTGCATCATAACTACACTATGTGAATTTTATGCATCTTTGAAGCCATGATGACATTAGCATAAAATAAATGAGTGACTCATCATCAAATAATGAATTTGTGTACTCAGGCTTTGTACTTCTCCTTATCCTGTAAGCAACATATCATATGTATTGTATGCATCATCAAAAAGGTTATCCACAATCATCGATAAATCTGATCCGAATAACAACTAGGTGGCTCAAGTAATATAAGTATCATTTGAGATTTCATCATATGCAACTCATGGCTACATCATAGCATGATGTATCATTTAAACACTTCAAGAAAATAAGTACCAAAGACCTATAAACATGATGCCAAAAATGCATTATTAGAAGCATATCATATTCTTCCCCTGAACCTGTGCCAACTGTTCACTATCAAATCTAATCATTGCATATATCTGTAAGGATCATCAAGGCATCATCATCAACTAGTTATACATCATGTCATTAACAACTTATGAGGGTCAAAATCACTTATACATATCATCAACAGACTATAATCATCATCAATTAGAATAGAACCACATGAGATCCCTTCTCTTGAGTTTTTCCCACTGCTTCTTCATCAAACCAACATATGCGCCACTGTGCAACTTCTAACTAGCGTATATACGTGACTTGTATTCATTATAACTGCGTATGAGAATTAGAGCACTGAAATTTCATACTTTCAGTTCTTCCCGAGTCTGTTCTGTCTATATATTAAGTTATGCCACATATTTATGACTGTACTTCCTTCTTCTTCCATACCTTGGAGTGTGATGAAGTTTTCTCCTTTTGGTATGTTGGCTGAAATTTTCTCCTGCATTCTTTTGCTATATGCTCAAGCTTGTTACAAGAATAACATCTTATATGTTTCATATTCCCTCTGTGGCAGTCAATGGCTTTGTGACTAAACATATTTCAAGAAAAACAATATCCCTTAAGGTACCTAGAAGCTGATGATGTTTTTGTGTGACAATTATTAGCTTGAACCATTCTACTTCTGCATCTTGCTGCAACATGTCCAAAATTATGACATATAAAACATTCAACATTATTCATCACAGGAAAGAACCAATTTTCACTTCCATAGTTAGGAGTAAATGATTTTCTTTGAAGACTTTCTTTCCTTGGTTGTTGATGGGGTTGACCTCTTATCTCCTTGTTGAGCATTTCAGATTTTTCACTAGAGTTCTTTGCTTCAATTTGTGAGCTAGATTCTCTTTTAACAGTTTCATGAAAATGGAGACCATATTCGATGGTAGGAGACATTTGACTACTGAGAATATCATCAAAAATCTTAGTACTATCTTGAAATCATAAAATTTTATCCTTTTCTTCTAATTTACCTTTTAGTATATTTACCTCAACCTGATATTTCTCTTCCTTTTCAAGATACTGCTTCTTCATGATTTCTTCAGCTTTTCTTCCTTCTTCCACTTCTTGCCTTAATTCAAGAACCTTGTTTTCTTGTTATTCAAATGCTTGGAGTAGTTCTTCATTACGCTTATTTCAATTTTTGAGATCTTCTTTTAGAGAAATAACCATAGCTTCAAGACCTTCACAATAGATGGTTCTTTCTATAAGTTCCTTTGTTGTTCTGTCATTTTCATTCACTTCATTTCTCAATTATGTCACTTCATCCTACAGCCTTTGACTTTGATCTTCCTTTTCTTTGTACTGCTTCTTTATTTTGATTCCTTCATCCAACTGAGCTTTTAAGCTGGTAACTTCTTCTTTGTAGGCACATTCCCTTTTATCAATTAGATCTTTTCAATCTCTAATTGTTTCTGTAAGCTTTTTAAATCCTGTCTCTACTTGATTTCTTTCTCTTTCACCCATAAGAGAAAATTCAGTTGTTTCGTTGTCACTTTCATTATCTTCAAATGAAAAGAGAAATGTATCACCAGAGGACAACAAATTCATACCTGATAGTTATTTTGCTTGTTGATCTTCATTCTGAGGTGATTCTAAATCTGAAGAGTTTCTTCCACATAAAGGCCAATCGTCTCTCCCACTGTCACAGTTCCTTTGAGATGTCTTCTTCTTTTGAGATTCTTTCTTCTTTAGCTTCTTTCCCATTGTTACTATGGATCTCCTTCAAATGATCAAGCTTCTGCCAAAGGACCTGCTCTGATACCAATTGTTGGAAATAATACTAAGAGGGGGGAATGAATCAATAACTTTTTCATTTCCACAATCAGATTTATATACACTACTTTAGTGAAGGGAACTCTCGTGTGCACGCAACTGTTCTTAAGGCAACCAACGTATATACAATGAACTTATGATTCAGTTAATTCATCATATGTTGATATTTAATCAGTGCATCAATACTTTATTAAACATTAAATAGTAACCATGTGCAGTGATAACAGAATAAACCTTCACACATAAGCAACACACATGAACACCAAGATTAAGGTGGAAACCTAATGTGGATGAAAACCATCTACTACTCTCATCTTTGTCTTCTTTTAATAATAAGCAAATATGTTTACAAACTTGCACTAGTGCAGACTCATACTAGTACGCAGGCACCCACCTGCAGAAGGCTACAATCTTCTCTCATTCTCCAGCTTCTTTTGGAAGGGAGCTACAACCCCCTAGTTATTGTACTAGCCAATATATTTACTTGTATGTAGGCTCCAACCTACAGAAGGCTACAACCTTCACTTGTTCTCCAGCTGCTTATGGAAGGGAGCTACTACCCCCTAGTTCTTGTACTGGCGGATATATTTACTAGTATGTAGGCTTTGACTTACAGAAGGCTACAACCTTCACTTGTTCTCCAGCTGCTTATGGAAGGGAGCTACTACCCCCTAGTTATTGTACTGGCAGATATATTTACTAGTATGTAGGCTCCGACTTACAGAAGGCTACAACCTTCACTCGTTCTGCAGCTGCTACTAGAAGGGAGATGCAACCCCCTAATCAAATCACCAGCTACTACTCGCAGGAAGCTTTGATTTCCTCACTGAAGGCTTCAACCCTTAATATCCTCCAGGGACCACGTTTCATAAATTTTCACACTGGATACTCTTGGTACACAACAACATTATATGTAGGCCACGTTTCATCCAATTTTCATACTTGACCCATTAGTAACATTGAATCTCAAAATAAATCACCACTGCAATACAACCATCAAATACATCTGCATCAACCAATCACTCAAACCCAATCAATCTCTAATATAACTAAAACCCAGTCATCATTCTTTGGTATAATCATAACTAAATCAATCAATCACTGAAACCTCTAGTGTACTGAATCAAACAATCACTAAAACCTCTGACATACTGAATCATACAATCATTGAAACCTATGACATACTAAATCAAACAATCACTGAACCTCTAACACAACTGAATCAACCATTCATTCAAACTTAATCAAATTCAACCAAACAACTGGAATAGACAGATCACTGTAACTAGTACACAGATCTGAAACCAAAACACTCAATCTGTTAGCCTCCTGTTGCAACAGGTGTTCATTTTTCATGATTGACAGTTTTACAAGCCAA
>Ga0181456_100060_pt1 | contig 12792 bp, 7 predicted proteins | sample InSIn3SAF170_2_FD_119057 | JGI IMG/M metagenome (GOLD analysis project Ga0181456, IMG submission 119057) | Clean room microbial communities from NASA Spacecraft Assembly Facility at Jet Propulsion Laboratory, Pasadena, California, USA -... ...
TGCTGGCTGGTGATGTGATCCAGCCACCCGACCCCTATTTTCCCTAACCCAGCAGCATTACCCCTAAAGCTTTCATTCCATTCTCTAAACACTTGACTTGTCCTGTTTCCTTCTCTGCTTCCCTGCTGTTTCCACGCACGATTCATTCCACTACTGGTTGTTTTCCTGTGCTACTGACAGTAAAAGGGTAAAAGCCCGTCCGAAGTCTATAAATAGAAAAGTTAGTATTTATAAATAACATATATAAAGGCCCAACCCAATATAATTGAGGCACGGAGTGGGAAGATTCCCAGAGATAGGCACCAGGTTGGGTGGTTTCGGTCGATCCTAAAAACCTTCGCCAAATGCGATTTTGAAAAAGAAAATACGGTGTTTGGGGGTTCGGAAGGGTAATTATGCCTCTGGGTTCAAGAACTCTAATGTTGCTTTAGGGAACTCGACTCCGTACCTGCAGTTCAGGTGATTCCTTCCATCCATTGGTATTGGTCCGGGTCAATTCAAAAGCCTCGCCAAACGTGCATTTAAATAAGGCACGGAGTGTTGTTTGGGGTTCCTAGGTAGCATGTTCCATCTGGTTCCCGAACTCTCTTTTTGCTTAAGCCAAATAGATGATTTCATGTATGTAAGGTTGGCACCTTCCTTATTGTATAGCTGTATTTACTCAATCCAAGCAGCTCCAACGATCCAACGGCTGTCTGTCCATCCAACAGAAAGGAAATCGTGTAGGCTTTAAAAGGTAATACCATTGGTCTAAGTGCTCGCTCACCCCCATAGAATCGGAATAAGTTCTGGGAGTAGTTCTTTTCCTAAGGCAGTTCCGACGATCCAAGACTGGGTGGAAACTGTCCAACAGAAAGTCATCCTTCCTGGCAAAAGGTAATACTAAATGAATTCTTCCGGCAAAAGAAAGGTAATACTCAAGATCTAAGTGCTTACCAAGGAATATATCAGGAAGTGGTGTTATCGAACGCTGGTGCAATGCTGCTGTCTGTATTGAACGCCCGTCCAATGAATGGTCTAAGTTCAGCGGGTAATTGAGCCGGTCTGGGTGGGACGCCAGGTTGATAGCATGCATGGTAACACTGAAGGTAAAGCAAGCCCGTGAATATAAAAGTTCAGGTCATGGAGCCAGTCTCTAAAGGTGAGTTAATAGCCAGCCAGGTTGTGAGTTGGTAGCAGACTATAGGTAAACTTAATTAATCCTTCTGGCTTCTAAAGTTCATACAAATGTTCTAAGTGCTGACTCCCATCTCATTTAATAAGTTTCGGCAGTAGTTTATCCTCAATAGGGCAGTTAGTTGCCAGCCAGCCACGCTAAGTCGCACAAGCATGAATCCAGTAGGCGTAATAGTCCTGGTCTAAGTTCTAACCCACTCTATAAGCCCTTCCTTCCATCCAATATTTGGGGTCTGGCCGTAGTGAATCCATAGGGCAGTTCCAACGATTCAACCCAACGATGGATGGTAGTTGTCCAACTTACATAATTAAAGTAGGCATATAAATTGAATCCCAATGGTGGTCTAAGCGCCTAAGCAAGCAAGCCTGTCCATCCAATGTAAGGGGTCTGTAATTCCTAAGATAGTTCTGACGATCCAAGGATCCAAGACTGGGTGGGTTGCTTCCAACTGACATTAATTATTCCGGCTAAAGGTAAATGGCGATGTTCAAAGTGCCAACCTAAGTGCGTCCAATATCTAAGTTAAGGAGTAAATCCAAGAGGGCAGTTCCGATCCGACGATCCGATCCCACAACTGATTCCATCAAAGCCATTGACCCTCGCCCTTTTTTGGTCGAGCAACTCCGTACCTCAAAGGAACGTAGTCGCTTGTCCGCATCGGACAAGGGTGGAAATACGTTACGCCTTCCCTTACTGACGAACTTGTTCCACTCCGTGACGTAGCTCGTGACGCCTAGCTTTCAATACCTGGTAAAGCCTTAATGAATTGTGCCCCTAAAAGAGCATAGCGAAGGGGCCTTCTATTTCATTATTCCCCTAACTCCTGGCCGAATACTGGTTTTCCCTTGTCGATACGATATGACTGCAAATGATGAATGGGAGCACCTACCTCTGGATCCTTCCCACACAGTGCCTGCCTGGACCCAGTACGGCGGCTCCTCTTGGGTTCACTAGTAAGTAATGGGATTCCGAACTTTGTAACTGACTCGTGCAGCCGACTGCTCCTATTACTAATGACTCACTCGGTGGGGATGCATGCTTTTCTTATTTACAGCCCACGAATAGATAGAGCCCTGCCCTCTTTGATTCACTACAACTATACCCCTTCTCTTTGAAGGAAGGCCTTGGGTGGGCCTAATATTGCTATTGACTTTACAGAGCCTACTGGATTACTGAAGTTGACGACCTACTGTTACCACCTGTTTTGGCGGGATCGTTGGAGCTGCCCTTAAGAAAAAGAAAGGAGACCTTGTTGAACTAGAGTGGTAGTAGTGTTCCATGGAGTAAGGCCTTATTAGAGACTGCCTTAATTAAGTCCATAATGGAAACTGGTGGATACTAATAACCTCTTGGTTATCGAGAACAGTTCACGTCGAACTGGGGCATGGTGGGTCACCACACCTTTCGGCAATCTAATCTAAAGAATAGGAATCCCTTCTAGCTTATTTGCTTACGCTCAGGGGACTACTAGCTTCACTTACCGCTCAGCTCTATGCCTATTTATTTATAGGTTCATTGAAACGGCACTAACCACCACCTCCTGTCTCTGGCTCATGGGGTGTGCTATTGGGAAGGCAGGCTTTCTTTCTCTGCTGGGCTATGGCAATGAGGTATTGCTGTTTGGAAGTGTCCTGAACATCACGGCATCCATTTCCACATCAACATTGACACATCAACATCGAAATCCATATCAACATCGAATCCACTGGATTTCCTTGCCTAACATGCTAGGCATACTTTTCGGATATGGAGACCAAGCAAGAGATTAGTTGTTCCGTTCCTCCTTAGTCCATGTCAATGAGCGTCAATGAGCAGACTATCTTATTTATTCTAGGAGAAGGAAGAAGTAGTACTTAGAGCTAGTTCATACGGGCTTTTTCACTCTGTGGCTTAAGGCTAAGGCAACAAGAAGGAACGTAGATTAGATGAAGTTGTCATCTTGTCCAACCAATGGTCCAACCAACAAACATGGTGCCCGACCGAAGAACCTGAGGCCATGGATATAACAACTCAATGTCTAGTGGTAATGTAAGAACTAAAATACAGTAGTATGGGGAACTTGCGGATTATAGAGAGCTCCCACCATATTACTGCCCCTTTCTCTATGATATGGAGAAGTTGTTGTTAGGTTAAGCTTTCAGAATGTAACTTACCTTATGGAACTTACCTTACCCTATGGAGGAGAGCTTCTGATGGAGACCCTCTTTATTCTTCTCTTTTTCAAATTATGAAATCAGAACGCAAGTGTACGATTCAAATCGACGGAAGCGTATGAACTACAGCGTACGATTTCAATTAGAGATGATGGGTTCTCCTCTCCATGGAAGAACTAACTTAAGAAATTGGTGATGAAATTGACTGGTTGATAGAGAGGCTTTAGAAATCGAACAAAGCAGAGAGGCTGGTTGGTTGTTGAAACCGAGGCTGCTGGTCATTCTTTATATATGTAATTACGCGGCATCACATCAAATGGGTTTTCAGTAGGTTCAAACGTCCTCTTTCTTCCCCTCGCCCTTCCTCTCCTTATTTTGGGGGGAAATATAAGGAATAAGGAGCAGTAAAAAAGAAGCGAAGTCGCTCGACCAATAGGGTTTTAACGCTCACTCATTCATATGGGTGAGGGAGAGGGTTGCCCACACTCGACCAGAGGGAGAGGAACGGAAAGCTGTGAAAAATACCCCAAACCCAATAAGTTAACAATGCAATTTCTTTTTTTTCGGTCGATCGGGTTAATAATGCATCTTCCTTATATACGTGCATATAAGATTCCTTTTTTCTTTTCTTTACTCGACGAAAGAGCTTTACAAGCGACAGTGCCCTTCTTCACCCACGCGATAAGGCAGGATCGGGAAAATGAAAGATTCGACCCCTGCCCCGACCCTGGTAGATAAAAAGGGAAAAAAACGTATATAATGGAACATACATCAAGGTAATCTTTCGTCCTTTTTCCTCTTTATGAATGATCAAGATAGATACTTTAGCTTGGCCTTGGGTCTTCCTCACTAATGGGATTATGGGATGAGAGGAAACCGGTTGTATCCTTTCCTTCTGACTTGCCTTATTTTATCCTTTCTTTCTGACTTGCCTTTATGGTTAAAAAAGGCCTTTACCACAGACAGGAGCCTAAACGTCTGGAGCATGCTTCCTCTTCGCAGGGGAGTTCCACCGGCCCTTCTTTCAAATGGCTCTTCTTTCCGGGGTAAGCATCAATTGCTCCATCGAACCCATTTATAAATTATTATATTCTCTCCCAGTCGATCCAGCCCAGCCCATAAATGCTATCTCCCTCTCCCTACCAGCATGAATGAGGAGTCGTAACAACAACCAGTCCCTACTTCCACTACCTCTCGCTCTCCCACTCGCCTACCTCCCACATCCAATCTCTCTATTCCCCGAATCTAATACAACTCTTTTTTCTCCGAATCACAAGTAGAATCTCTTTCTTATTGTGTAGTGAATCCAATCTCTCACTCATGGTTTGAATCCCCTTTTCCGGTGGCCGAATAGAATCCGGTCTTATCCAGTTCTCTTACCGTAGTGAATCTAATCTCTTACTCATCTTAATCTGGCCCACTGCTGTTGGCAATCCAAGTAATCCCACTATCCGACCGAATCCAACTGACCGGGGGGCAATCCCACTGCTGTTAGCGCCCGAACCGGGCTCTTCGTCCCGCTGCCGCTAGCAGTCCCCAGTGCTCGAGCTTTAGCCTTCGTGCGGCGTATCTATAGGGCTATAGAAAAGGAGTTAGCGGGGAAATCTTATACCTCCTATGCCGCATTTATCTTTATTCATTCGGTTATGATCGATCCACTTTCACTTCGTGTTATTTCCGAGTGCCAAATAACTTTCAAAGTGTCTTCGGTGGTTAGGTAGGTGAATCAGTCTTATACGTGCAATCAATAATCATGGTGAATCATACTCCTCCATCGGATATTCCGAAGCTAGGGGTCAACCCGGCTGCTCACTATCATTGGTCATTGGTGAATCATCCTTCATTGGCCGACCGAACCCGGCTAGGAGTCAACCCAGCTGCTCAGTTCGGGTCATTAAAACGTAATGGTTGTTAAATAAACCCCCGTAGATCAGAGATCCTCCTTCTTAAGGGAACGAGATCGTCGTTGTAGCGGTAGAAAAACGCCTGTTGGCGCCAAGGGACTATGAAATCTAGGTAGTAAGAAGGGGTTAATTTTGGTTATTTATCTACGTTATTATGGGAATGAAAATAAGATATAAAGGAGAGTGTCTAATCTTTTCCAGTATCCAGCTAAGCCATAAAGGAGCCAGCCGGATGGACACAAAGACATACAAGACTTATAAAGTTAGCCATTGATTGTCTGCTATTGGATTGTCCCAAGATCGCAATAATGTGGGATTATATATATAAATTCGACGCTACATGAATGTATGGGAGAATAGACTAGAGAAGCTAGGCTATATGTAGGGTATCGGAGAATAGGCCGTAAATGCTAGATGGAGGGTGAAAGGCGCTTCTCCCTCTACCTCCTTCCCCCTCATTTTGGTTATTAAGAGGAATAGTTAGAGGTAGGTCCCAATGCCCCTGTATTAATCCGTTTGGTTGAGTCCAGTGCTTGTCGTTACGGGATGCTTCCCAATTGCCATTTTATTAAATATTTCATGTTTTGAAAAGATTTAGCAAATTAGGCAGGCCGAAGATAAAGATAATATAAGCAATCCACGTATTGATGCCGAAGGTCCTGAACCGGAATGTACTGCTCGTTACCGCCCTTTACCCCGCCCTTATCCGCCGGCCGATAACTCCTCCTTCAAGAGCAAATCCCTGGTAGGAAGGCCACTCCTGAATGCCACTTGATTGCCAACAGATAAGATAGTCAGGCAGGCAACACCCCTGCTTCCTTATCTTCCCTTAGCAGGCCACTTCTTTCCTCAGGCAGGCAACTTCTTTCAGGCAGGCTTATTAATAGTTAGGGATACTGGTTCCTTATAGATTAATAGGCAGGCAGGCTCATGCCACTTGCCCGGTAGTGGTAAATTTGAGAGAGAAAAGGTGGCGTATGGGAATTCTAGAGAGTGCGAACATGGCCTATCTAGGTGGTAAATTGAAGAGCGAAAAGGTGGCGTATGGGAATTCTAGAGAGTGCGAACATGGCCTATCTAGGTGGTAAATTGAAGAGCGAAAAGGTGGCGTGTCAGTTAGTCAATTGATCTGCATGAATCTGGGCCTTGAACTGGTAATTTTGAGAGTGCGAACCTGGCCTGAAGAACGAATCTCATCATGGGTCAGTAAGTGCCTACGGAACCTCACTTTCACTTTCCCAACTGTTATAACTCACTTGTCCGAACGAAGTGATGAGGAGGGGAAGGGAGCGGTCTCACCTTAGGAGGGATTTGAAATAGGTTCGACTTGGATGTGAAGGGCAGCACTCGACTGAATCATATATATAGGGGCCAACACATCGCCATTATTTATAGTAGTAAGGTAGTAAGGGCACCCACCCGGACCTTATAGTGATAGGTTGTTCTGCTTCAAACTGATTTATCGAATTTCAATTGAAATCGAGGGCTGTCATGGAAATTTATTTTACTCAATATGGCTTGGCTGCCTCCTCGTTTGCATCCGAGTAACCAGCATTGGATTCAGATTCATCTCGAACTCAGTAGCAGTCGTCGAGTCACCGACATTCGAACCTACAAAATCGGAAATGGGTACCGGGGTGGAACCGCCATTTAGCCAGCCCTACTCCAAATAGGAGCTGAGAAGCTTAGACCGTGCTCCGGGAGCTAAGCCTCCCTATGGTCAGCCCACACTACTAAGGGTCCACCATGATACAAGGATGGATGTTGGGCAGCTATACTACCTACGGACGACTTATGACCTCACTATCCATAGGGCGGGGCGCACCAACGGCTTGGGCAAAACGGACGACCTCACTGTGTTCCCCATCGCCCGCCCCGGCTTATTAGACAGTTTGAAATGGTTTGGAAATAGAAATATAGAAATATATATATATATATATTCACTCACCCGCCTAACGACTTGCAACTCAAGATGGAGGAAATTGATAACCTTCATTCACCCATATGATAGGTAGTTTTAAGACAGATGATGTTTTGAATGATTCATGATAGCAGCTAAGACTTCGTATCATGCTAGTGACTCAGATGCTTGAGATCCGAATGCTGGTGATGAGACAAAGACAGATACAGGTAGAGGACAATACGCGTTATGCCAGTGATTGGGATACGGGTGACAACCATGCTTAAAGCAGTGACTCAGATGATAGTGACCCAGATGCTGAACGCAAATAGACTTAATGACAGTGACTCAGATATGGTCAATTTGGATGCCGGCAGTGACCCCGGATGATGAGGCGGGTGCTTTCGATTGGGATGCTACAGACCGAGATGTGGCTTATTCAAATGCTACAGATTAATCTGTAGGTCGGATGCCGGCTGCGGAAACCAATGCCAGGGTCAATAATAAATATGCCGGTTAGTAGGCGGATGTAGCGGACGGATTTCAATGCAAATGATGGTTATTCTGGCGGGTTCAAATGCGTATGATGAAGCTGATAGTGATTGACCTGGACTTAGATATACGTGAATCCGCATCAGCAGGACCTTTCAGATTGAGGTTCGATTGTGATCTTCACCGTCCAAATCCCAATGAAATAACTGGGCAGCAACGCTGCGAAGCAGCACCGGACACGTACGGCAAATTCCCCGCACATTCCTTTTTCACATCGAAAAGGTATCTATCTATTGCTGCCTCAAAGTCTCTATTGGTTACCCCCCGGATACAGATGATGGTTACTTGGATTATGCATAAAACTGACTGATGCTTATGATTCGTATGTCGGTTACCCTGAGACTGGTTCTCCCCAGACTAACTTACTAAGGATTTCAAGACGGAGATTAATTCTTGCGTATGCCGTTGACTCAGACGCCGTTGACTCGTCAAATGTGGATCACCTGTAATAATATACTATACGCGTCATTTCGTTCCTTTTGATCGACGATATGTATGGATGGGAAGCTTTTGATCCACCACTACGATAGATAGGGGAGGTTGAGTTCCGAGCGAATTGGAATACTACCGATCGAGGTGAGACCGAAAAACCTCATATCTAGGTGATCACTTTCCCGACCCGACCTACGCCCCATAGCATAGAGTGCCCACCCTGACCTGCGTTCATTTCGTTTAGGTTTCCTGGGAGAGTGGGAAGCCAATATAGACTCTTGTTCGGGTCCGCAGGCCAAGCCCACTAATAGAATATGGGCCCACTTCACTCTACGGGAAGGAAGGGTACCGGTACCTTCCCGGGCGGGATCAACCTACCTTTACACGGATAGTCCACACGGGGAACCATCCTACTCCAAAGGATATATTATTTATTCATACCTTGACCATTAGTGACTAAACATTCACACTGTCCTCAGACCTCGTTCAGTGGGGGAATATGTATGCCCGGGAGAAAGAAAGAATGAAACGAAGAATATATATATATGATGGTACGTAGTTCTGGTGGTAATCCACCAGGCACTCCATCTGGAAACAGCCAATCACCCTTCAACTCGTATCCTCGCTTCCACCTTTCATTATTGAAATTACCAGTTACTCTATCCGTCCTCAGAACCTGTTCAGCCCTTGCACTATTCTTCGGCCCCCCATCTTCTAATTTCGGTGAATCAATCGGGAAGGAGGCAGGCAGGATAGAGAGTGAGGCAGAGCAGTTAGTTAGAGGCCTAGGCGGATTAGATAGAAACTGATGATATGGCCATTTTTTCCCACTGTAAACACTCTTTTTTACCTTTGACGATAGTTTGGGAAAGCCTATTTTCTTTCCTCAATGCTTGACTTGTATTCTCTATAGGGAGAACCTTATCGGTATTTTAGTCCTTACCGGGGTAGGGGCTCGAGCTTTACTTATTATAGGGGTGTATTATATAAGTATCAACAACTGCTTGCATGGGGCTCTGCTTGACCAACCAAATAGGAGCACCTAATGGATGGAAAGAAGGGGTACTCATCGGATGGTATCAGCGGCCCTTAAAGAAATAGTAGGGGGGGGCCCGTAGTAAGGTGGGAAACCTGCCTCAGATGGAGAACCTACTCCTGGCTATGCCTACTAAAGATGTTTTATTCCGCCATTAAGAGGAGAGCCTTCCGCTCCGATAGTGAGTGTCTATAACTTTCAAGAAGCACGTATATAAAGAATTGCCCATAAACCCCCCAATAAGTATGAATCCAGGAAGTGTGTTATTTCCAAGCCTGTCCCGTCCAATCTCTCTCTAAGTTTCGTAAGTAAGCCTGTATGGAGGGTGGTTAAGACGACAGGTTGTTGGTTGCGAAAGGAAAAACATTAATCAAGTAGGCTGCTAAAGGTAATATAAATGCTCAAAGTGCCTACCCAAACACGTAAGATCTAATAAGTAAGGTTGGCTGTATTCAATCTAACCCAAGAGGGCTGTTTCCACGCACGATCCAACGACTACTGGTTGTTCCTTCCTGTGCCACCTACTAAACTTACATTAATCCAGTAGGCATAGAAAAGGTAAATACAAATGTTCTAAGTGCCGACCCCCATTCAATTTCATAAGTTCTGGGAGTATTTCCTAAGGCAGTTCTGAGGATCCCACAACTGAGCTATCAAAAAGAAATTCATGCAGCATAAATTCATGCAGCATAAGCAGGTCCTCCCTAAAAGCAAGAAGGGCATGTGGTTCCGTGGTTGGATTCAGGAAGCACTGAACCTTGCTTGGGTGGGGCTTAAATACCTGGAACTCATGCTACCGGCTCAGATGCTGTAGAAGGTGCTATAGGTAGGTCTCGCTATCGATCTTATTACCCAGGTGGTCACCAGGTGGGGTGGTAAAGCTGGATAAGCCGGATCAAAGTCAGAATCTATTCACTGCGTAATCGACTGAAGAATCAACCATCAATAGTGCCGTTACGTTATATTGAAGAAGAAAGGAATTTCTTTGACGTTCCAACTAATAGGTTAGACGGGCGCTTTCTTGCTGGCTGGTGATGTGATCCAGCCACCCGACCCCTATTTTCCCTAACCCAGCAGCATTACCCCTAAAGCTTTCATTCCATTCTCTAAACACTTGACTTGTCCTGTTTCCTTCTCTGCTTCCCTGCTTCCGTTTCCTGAGATGTGTTCCTGGGCTTCTCTCTTACATTTCTCTCGTTCCATCTTGCTTCAGCGGCATGCACCCTTCCCTTCTCTGCCTCCGTTTCCTGGGTCGGGTTATGTTCCCTTCCCCTTCTTGTTTCCGGGGTGATATTGTCTCTTGTTCCCAGCTTGTTTGTTTCCGGCACCTTTTTGTCTGTTCCCGCTTTATACTGGTTCCCTTCTACTGCCTCCGTCTCCTGAGGTGTGCTCCTGGGTGGGCTCTTATCCCTCTCTCTTACATCTATCTTTTGTTCTCTCTTGCTTCAGCGGCATGCACTCTTTGATTCCTGCTTCCTTATCCCTTCCTTCGCTCGCTAGCTCTGTATTCGTTTACCTTTCTGCTGCTTTCTTTCTTTCTTTATTGAAGGAAACAGAACCCATCCGTGCTTACCTTTCTTTTAATAGAACTTGAATATTGGCGGAATCAAGGCGCGAAGCGGGTTAGTGAGCGGCGGAATCAAGATAAAGCGGGGCGGGACAAGATGATCGATCTTAGCATCCCTTATCAGGCTTATAAAGGCTGTTTAGTCTGTTACCAAGACAGCTTAAAGGCCCTCGATATGCGGGCAAGAGAACATATCCCCAAACCTCCTAAATGGGGTTAAAGAGCGGGCCAGTTACGATAGAAAAAGGTCTCAAAGGTACGGTATCTGAAAGTGAATTTGATGGCAATGAGCGTGCAGAAAAGAGATTTGCAAGAAGTGTAGGACAGTAAATGAAGATGGGGTCAGATGTACGGATAATAAGGGACAGCATGTACCTATCCCAGGGCCAGCCAGATGGGTAGTTTAATACACCATATTTTTTAGTCCATAGCGGTAGAAAAAGCCCTTCTTCTAGCTGGTTAGGCGGTCTCGGATGATTGGGGTCGTATCATGGGTCGTATCATGGGTCGTATCATGGGTCGTATCATGGGTCATATCATGGGTCGTAGCCCTATAACGCTCTATAGATCACGTATAGATATAGAGAAATAATTGATATCGATCAATGTTGGCTATGTACGTGGTAGGTAGGTAAATCTAGAGTAGAGTAGACTCCCCCGCCCCTTAGGTCTGGCTTTGTCCGGGCTCTGACCAATTGAAAAATCCAATAGTAAGAGTAGTTAGTGCTGGGTTGCCCCTTCCGGGTGACCCAGAGAGATAGATAGCTGGTTGGATAGCTGGTTGGATATAAAAAAAGACTGGCCTTAAGTTGGCGCTGGCTACTGGCCGGAAGAATAAGAAAAGAGTGAACAGGCCGAAAAGAAAAGGATACGGCTTCTGATCCGCACACTAGCTTTATTGAGGGAGAATTGTACACACAGTACATATGAACCGCCGTACGGGGGGTTTTACTAAGAAATAAATCCATTTCATATGCCCAATAGGGTTGGCCTCACAAATGAAAGGAAAGTGGCGTTAGATTGAAGAATCAAGGCATTTTTATACGTTGAAACCTATTGCTGCAACAGGCGCTTGCTAGCTGGCTGGTGGGCTGGCTGGGATTGCTGGGGTTAAAGGGGGGAATGAATGGGTGCACGAAATGCAAGAGACTTTCGCTGGAAGAACTGGAGGAGGTGAGCGTGGGCCTCGAACTGAAAGGGTCGGAACTTGCTGGCCGGGTATTTTGGGCTGAGGGTTGTCCAATAACTGAAAGGGGATCTTCTCTCTAGACATGGAAGGGAAGGGTTACCAGTGGGGGAAGGGGTATATAGGCCGACAATGAGGAGGGTAAGTATATGGAGACCGCTTAAGAGAGAGCTGAAGATAGAGCCCGCGAAGTGCGCGTTGCAGCTGGCCCTCAATCAAAAAATTTCCCTACATGCAGCAATGCTATAACAGGTACTACTGCATCACTAGACGATCCATATGGAAAGCCAGCATAGTATTTCCCAGTGTGATAGGCCCACATATTCCCAGTGTGAAAGAATGGAACTGCTATTCTTCTTTCTTTAAAAAAAAAGAATGGAACAAAGAATGGGACAGGAGTAAGTAATGAAGCTTAGATACCGCCCAATCTTTCTAAACAAAACTTCGTTATATTGTATGGCAGTAGGACACGATGATAGATTACTCATCGGCAGGCCACCAAGTGACGTTAAAGCAATGAATAAGGGCATTTTTAGACGTTGAAAACTATTGCTGGAACGAAGGACTTACTTCCTTATAGTGATCATTGTTCTAGTACCAGGATGATATTCACAGTTAGCTATAATTAGTCTTATAATATATAATGGAATATATAATGGCACTAGTCTTAGATAAAGGAACTGGTCTAGTATTCTTCTTACAGTGTCCGATACATATATTCCCAGGTGTCCAATACATATAAAACAAAGAATGGAACTTCTATTCTTATTTCTTTTTATTCAAGACAAGGGAATATCTCATATAAGGACAAGGGAGAAGAAGGGTGTTAACGCTCACTATTCATATGGTGAGGGAATGGAGAATGAGGGAAATGTAAGAGAGAAG
>Ga0181456_100062_pt1 | contig 12708 bp, 10 predicted proteins | sample InSIn3SAF170_2_FD_119057 | JGI IMG/M metagenome (GOLD analysis project Ga0181456, IMG submission 119057) | Clean room microbial communities from NASA Spacecraft Assembly Facility at Jet Propulsion Laboratory, Pasadena, California, USA -... ...
TACTTTCCCTCTATTTATTTCCCTCCATTAAGAAAAAATCGCTTTGTTAAGATTTTTTAAAGCATTACGAAGGAATTTTGGTACTGCCAATAGTTTGATGCGTTAAAGGCAATTGCAACGGAGTGGCCGGCGTGCGGGAACCATAATGCAGCTTGCTCACAAATAAATAATCGCCGGTAAGCAGCGATTTTTCCATGGATGCCGAAGGAATGGCGTAAGCTTCAAAAGTGGCCCAGCGAATAAAGGTAGCCATCAGCACGGCGAACATGAGCGCATCGCCCCATTCCCGCAGCAAACTTTTCTTAACAAACGATTTTTTTTCGGTTTTTTTGTTTTGGAAAAATGCTTTCATAGTTTAAGATTTTGGTTATATAGTATTTGGGTATATAACTGATTTTAGGCTTTTAAAGTATGGGTTTGAGGAAGTGGAGTAATAAAAAAATTAAAAAAAGCTTGATGAAGGCGGAGCTTAATACCAAAATGGGTAAGACACGTCCCGTAATGCTTTAAAAAATCTTAACAAAGCGATTTTTTCTTAATGGAGGGAAATAAATAGAGGGAAAGTATTAGCGTAAATTAGGATCAGTCAAAGCAAATTTTAGAGCAATAATCACTTAAAACTTGTAGAAATAGGGGAGTAATATAATTAATGCAGAGGCTTCTTTTTAACCATTCCCCCTTCGGTATCGTCGATGCTGTGTTGGATTAAGAAAGCTTTTGGATCGATCCGTTTTACTTCTTTTCGTAAGTCCGGAATCTCAAAGCGGGTTACCACGGTAAATACAATATCAATGCTTAAACTGCGGTCACCGCGTTTGCCAAAACCCCGTTTGCCCTGGTAAATAGTTACGCCGCGGCCTAGGTTTTCCGTAATACTCTGCCGGATTTCTTCACTTTGTTCCGAAACAATGGTAACGCCGGTATATTGTTCAATCCCCGAGATTAAAAAATCGATCATTTTGGAGGCGGCAAAGTAAGTAAGAATAGAATACATCGCCGATTCAATGCTGAGTAAAAAAGCCGCGGCCGCAAAAATGAAGATGTTTAATAATAAGATAAAGTCGCTTACTTTTAGCAAGGGGTATTTTTTACTCACAATCAAAGCCGCGATCTCCGTACCGTCCAGCACCGCGCCGCCCCGCATGGCCAAACCAATACCTACCCCAATAAAAACTCCCCCGAACACGGCCGTTAATAACTTATCCGGGGTAATATCCGGGAAATGAACAAAGGCCAGGCAAACCGCCAAACCCGCAATAGCAGCGGCACTTTTAATGGAGAACCGCCAACCCATCTGGCGGTAACCCAAAATAATAAAGGGCAGGTTTATGAATAAAATCAGAATGTATAAAGGAAAGCCCGAAATTTGGGCCAGTAACATGGAAATACCGGTAACTCCCCCATCAATAAAATGACTGGAAAGTAAAAAACCTTTTAAGCCTAAACCAGCGGACAAAATACCGCAGATAATAAATACCGCATTCTTTATTTTTTCACTTACGGAAAATTCTTTAACAGGAGAAGATTCAATAGCCATAAATAATATTTAAACTGCGGCTGAAAGTGCCTGAACGTTAATTAGCCGGAGCGTTTTCTTTTTGTTTAGCGGCTTCTTTTTGTTTGGCCGCCTCGCGGGCATCTCGTACGGCTTTCCGGCGAAAATAGCCTTTTAATAAAAAGTTATTCTGAACCGCTTTTAAAGTTTCGTCTAAATCATCGCTGCTGGACTCCAGATTGGTCATGGTATTGCGCAGCTGTTCGGCAAAAACCGGATCGTTCAATAACACGCCCACCGCGTTAGAGTCGCTGTTAACTTTATAACTTACTTGTTTTAAATTATTGGTAATATCGGTAGCGGAGGCAGTGGCCCGCTCGATGTTATCAATGGATTTTTCTAAGCGTTTAAATACCACGGTATCGGTTAAAAATTTGCTGGCTAGTCCTTCTTGCGTATTTAACTTATTCGTGAACGTGGCTAAGGCCCCGGCCGCACGAACGGTAGTTGCCGAAGCTTGTTGTAAGTTACTCACCACCGCCCGGAAATTATCCGCCAAAGCAGAATCTTTTAAGATGGCTCCCATGGTACCCTGGCCTTGTACCAGCCGGGAACTCAGGGTTTTAAAATCTTGGGTAATGCCTACCAGGTTTTTATTATTTTGTTGCAGCGTTTCTACTACATCGTCGGTGTCTAAGGGGTTTTCGGCCAATACCCGGTCGCCGTCTTCTACCGGAGCCGCTTGCTGACTGCCCCCAAACAACACAATAATTTTGTTGCCGATTAAGCTCTCGGAGCTAATGCGGGCCTTCGAGTCTTTCCGGATATATTGGCTCGTTTTTTCTTCAATGCTTAAGGTTATTTCTACCTGCGATTCGCCGTAAAAACCAATAGTTTTTACCGTACCAATTTTTACTCCCGAAAACCAAACGTTATTGCCTGGTTTTAAACCCGCCACATCGTCGAAAACAGCTTTAATGTTAATGCTATTTACAAAGCGTTTCTGCTGGCCTCCCAACAGAAAGATCCCCGCAATAAAAATTATTAGGGCTAGTAAGATAAAAATGCCAACAAATACGGAACGTTTATTTTCTGTTACACTCATGGAGGTAAGTGGTAAATTTTAAGAGATTAGGAGTAAGCCAAGCAGAAGCACCTGAATTTTGAAAGGCCATGCTCGCTCATTTTACTGGTACTGGTTACTAAAGTTATTCTATGAAATTATATTCGTAAAACGCTCTTACCCGATCATCAGCCGAAGCAAACACTTCGTCGAAAGAGCCTTGGTATTGAAACTGGCCGTCGAGCAACATCACAATGCGGTCGCCCACCGTGCGGGCACAGGTTAGGTCGTGGGTAATAATAATGGACGAAGTATTAAATCTTTTTTGCACCCCGTTAATCAGCTTATTTATTTCGATGCTGGTAATGGGGTCCAGGCCGGCCGTGGGCTCATCGTAAAGCATAATTTCCGGTTTCAGAATTAAAGTCCGGGCAATCCCGATCCGCTTACGTTGGCCTCCCGATAATTCCGATGGCATTTGATTAATGGTATGCGAAAGTTCTACGGCTTCCAACACAATATTAATAATACGATCGATTTCGTGCCGGCTTAAATTTTTCTGATTCCGAACCAACGGAAATTCCAGGTTTTCGCGGATAGTCATACTATCGTATAAAGCGCTGTTCTGAAAAGAAAAACCAATTTTTAAACGGAGTTTATCTAATTCTACCGGGCTAAGATTATTTAAATCACTGCCCAGTACATTGATTTCGCCGGAATCGGGCTTTAGCAAGCCGGCAATAATTTTAATTAAAACCGATTTACCGGTTCCTGATCGACCCAATACCACTAAATTTTCACCTTGGTACAAGTCCAGATCCACCCCTTTGAGTACATCAAAATCGTCAAAAGATTTCCGGAGGTTCCGGATGGCAATTACTTTATTGTTTTTATCAATCTTCGGGTTTAATTTTTTCATCGATAAGGATACGAGCCCACTTAAATTGTTCTTAACGCGGTAATTATTTGCAGGGAAATTAATTCTTCAATAAAGATCAGAAACATGCCGGTTACCACCGACGAGTTAGCGGCTTTACCTACGCCTTCGGTACCTTTCGAAGAATTATAGCCTTTATAGCAACCTACTACTCCTATCGTAAAGCCAAACACAAAAGATTTTATAACAGAAGAAAAAATATCTAAAAACGTGATGGCATTAAAAACCTGTACGAAATAAGTGGTAAAACTGGTTAACTCATTTTTATGAACGTTAACGTAAGCGCCCAACAAAGCTACCAAAACCATGTACATCATCAAGGTGGGAACCATAAAGGTAGTAGCCAGTACCCGACTTACTACTAAAAAACGGAAAGGATTGGTAGCCGATACTTCCATGGCTTCAATTTGTTCGGTTACTTTCATGGAGCCCAACTCGGCGCCAATGCTGGAACCTACCCGGCCCGCCGCAATTAAAGCCGTTACCAATGGCCCCATGGCGCGCACTATTGCCACGGAAATTAGAGCGGGTAACCACGAGGTAGCGCCAAACTCGGCTAAAGAAACCCGGGACTGGTTCGTAAATACGATGCCGATAATAAAACCGGTTAAGGAAATTAAGGGTAAAGATTTAACGCCAATCTCAAAACATTGCTTCACAATTTCTTTGCCTTCGTAGGGCGGTAAAAATACTTCTTTAAAAAAGCGGGCAATAAAAGAATAAATAGCGTGTAGTTCTAAAAACAAACGATCAATTCGTTTGGATATCATATATTTTCGCGGCGATTTATAACCAGGGTTTTCGTTGGTAGGGGCCATATGTTGTGTAAACTGCTTTGTAAGCAAAAGTACTAGTTATAATTTTAATTAAGTTTAAACACCCGGTAATTGTTTTAGCTAAAATATAAAAGCTAAGAATTATTTATTTTACGGCGCCGCGCCGGCTTAATTGTAAGTATCAACTCTAAAAAATTGTTGTTTAAATTGGTTTAAAAAGCAACAGTTGCCTTTGTTGGTAAGGAGGTGTTGCCACTTCTATCAAGTAACGCCCTTATAAAAAAACTTTTATCATAAATAAATTTACCAAGGTAGAACCGTTCGTACCAGATAATAGATTCTAAGGTTACGAGCGTAGTTTTTACAAGTACGATCGGGTGTATCATCGTGTTTTTCAACGGATACGGAAGCTTCTTACCTCTGAAATACCCTAAAATAGTATTGCATTTCTCTGAATAGTACTGCATCTTGCAAACAAATCGTTTAAAGTCAACTTTATATATTTAATTTTATAAATATTTTTTTATTCAAATTTGATTTCAGCGGAAACCAGCGTGATTGTCTGAAAAAATTTATAATTAAATTCATTCAATATAAATAGCTGATTTATACGGTTTTAAAGTAGACGCTACTTTGCTTCATTTAGCTTATAAAGGCTTTTATACCTTTAATGTTTTGATTTACTCGCTAATTGTTACCATTTTTCTAATGATTTTACCTAAAGTTTATAGAAAATAGTTGCCCATGATATTTGTTTTTGATGTACTGCCAAAAAATACTTTTCTGTTTAAGGTGCTTAGGCAGCCTAAATAAATCTAATATGCACTTACCAGCTAGAATCTAGATTTAAATTAAAAATAGTTGAAATTTAATAATAGTAAATTTGGTATGTATTTACGAAAGTATTAATTTTATAATTATGTTTATTTAAAACATAATTAATTACATATCGTTAAAGCTTAAGATTCTGAAATTAAATTTTTAAACGTGTAAATTAACCTTCATATAGATGTATAAAATATTACTTGTAATGTTATAGTAGCAACTAGTATCTACTCTCCTAAACAAAATCATCTTTCTTTTAAGCATCTCACCATAACTAACCAAGAGTAGCTTTTATTTGATTTAGCCTGATTGATTTCAGGAGGGTCCGCTATGTGTTTATCTGAAATCTAATTGTATTCTATTTTGTTTATTTAAAATTTTTTTAACACCCTGTGCAATTTAATTGATTATGAAAAAAGAATGTACTCCCTATCAAAAGTTCGTAGAAATACCAAATAGGAAGTGGTCTGTAACTCTGCTGCTTGCTTTTGTAATTAGTATGCAGGCACAAACAGCTGTATACGCGGCCAAAGCGACCAAAAAATTAGAAAAATCTTTTAAGGCCTTTGCTTTAAAACGAACTGCTTTTGCGGGAGAAAAAGTAGTAAGCTTTACTTTGATTAACGCCGATACGGACCAGCCCATTCAAACAATAGCCAATGGGTCTACTTTAAACCTGGCAACTTTACCTACTAAAAACCTGAATATCCGGGCTAATACCGACCCAACGGTAGTAGGCAGTGTGGTTTTTGCCTTAACCGGTAAACAAACCTACAATAAGACCGAAACAGGTGCTCCTTATTCTTTGTTTGGCGATACCAACGGCGATTATAAACCGTGGGTGCCCGCCACCGGCAGTTACCAATTAAAATGCGTTCCTTATTCCGGAGGAGCAGCCTCCGGTACAACCGGCACTTCCTTAACTATTTCATTCAGCGTAGTTAATCAGAGTACCACCAGCAGCTTAGTGAGTAATATAAAATCTTATACCGGTAATAGTTATGCTCAAGCCAAGTTAGTGGTAGGGGCTACTTTTTACACCGACCGGGATTACCGAATTACTTCGGTGCCTGCTTCCTTAAGCAACCAGGTTTTTATCAGAACTCCCAACGACGACAAATACGTGAAGACTTCTCCGGCGGTATCTTTTTCCGTTAACCAAACAGTTACAGTTTATGTTGCTTATGATCCTTTAGCTACTCAATTACCTAACTGGATGATTGGCTGGCAAAAACTTACGGATAAAATAGGCATTAATGACCCCCGGATTAGTTACCTGGAAGTGTATAGCAAAACGTATCCGGCCGGCACCGTTTCTGTAGGAGGCAACTTTGCATCTCCGGCGGTTGGTTCTAAAAATACCTACATTGTAGTGGTAAAACCAGGCGGTACAACCAACGTGCGTCCGTATGTTACCGCCGTTAGACCAACCAATGGAGCCACTAATGTACCACTGGATCAATCTATATCCGTAGACTTAGAATACCCGGGTGGTACCTCTATTAACGGGAGTACCGTAAATACCAGCACCGTTAAATTATTTACGGTAAGCTCCACCGGAACCAAAACGCAAGTTAGTGGCACCGCCGTTAATTCAACGGCCGCGGGTGATGCCATTACTCTATCCGCGCCGCTGCGCCCCAGTATTACTTATGAATTCCAGATTACCAGTGGCGTGAAAGATGATAACGGGAATATGATCATTCCTTTTACTTCCCGGTTTAAAACTACCGGTACAACCCCTATTTCTACCGGTGATTTAAGCGGGGTTTCCTTTACCGAAAAAATCTTAGTAGATCAAAGCTTTGGCAGCGACGGGTTTACTTCGCTAGTAGTAGGTCCCGATCATCGTTTGTACGCTACTACTTCCGGCGGTAAAATCGAGCGTTGGGACATTCGCTCCGATGGTACCATCACGAACCGCGTTACCATTTCTCCTTTTGGAACCAGCCGCCGGTTGTTAATTGGGTTTCATTTTGCGCCTAATGCTACTTCCAGTAACCTGGTGGCCTGGATGAGCCATTCTTCGCCCGTATTTACGAATGCCCCGGACTGGTCGGGTAAAATTTCCCGGGTAACTTTAAATAATCCTTCGGCCCCGCAAGTAGTGGATTACGTGATTAACTTACCCCGTTCTTACAAAGACCACGCTACCAACAGCATTAAATTCGGTCCGGATGGCGCCATGTATTTCCCGGAAGGTAGTAACTCGGCCATGGGAGCATCGGATGGGGCCTGGGGTTACCGGCCCGAAAGATTGTTAAACGGCGCTATTTTACGGTTAGATATTACCAAAGCCCAGCAGCAAGGCTTACCCATAGATGTAAAAACCGAGGATGGCGGCAATTATAATCCTTACGCCTCTAATGCTCCTTTAACGATTTACGCTACCGGGATTCGGAATGCCTATGATTTAGTATGGCACACTAACGGCGAATTATACGTGCCCACTAATGGTTCCGCGGCTGGTGGCAATACCCCGGCATTGGCGGCTGGTACGAAATGGTCAAACGGACAATCTTACTCTGGTCCATTTATTCCGGGCCTTAAAAATGTGCGGGATACCCAAAGCGATTACTTGTTCCGGGTAGTAAGAGGCGGTTACTACGGCCACCCTAACCCATTACGCAACGAGCACATTTTATTCGGTGGTAACCCAACCAGTGGTACCGACCCAGGAGAAATTGTTTGGACGGAAAATGGCGTAAAGTATGGCTATAAAGTTGGTACTCCGCAAGAACCAAATTACCGCGGTTTTATCTATGACTTTGGCCTGAACATTTCGGCAAATGGAGCCATTGAATACAGAAGCAACGCTTTTAACGGTAAGTTAAAAGGCAAAATGATGGTTTGCCGGTTTAGCGGCGGCGATGATATCATCATTTTAGCTCCGGATGCCGTAAATAAAAGCAAAGTTACGGCTACTGAAGGAATTAAAATACCTGGTTTACGCCGCCCATTTGCTAATCCGTTAGATGTAATTGAAGACGTAAAAACCGGTAACTTATACATCTCGGAATATTTTGATGGTAATGGCGATGGCAAACCCCGCATTACGTTATTAAAAGCCGATGTTCCGGCTACCAGCAGCACCGTGGCCCAAAGAACCAGTGCCAGTAGTGTTAGTACTTTAGCCGATCCGGCCGAAATTGTATCTGGCTTAAAAGTAAATGTTTACCCGAATCCAAGCGCTGGAGGTAACTTAAACGTGGAAGTTCAAAATTTTGCGTCCCAAGTGCCCGTTACGCTTACCTTGATTGATATTGTTGGTACAGTAGTAAAATCAACCACGGTGGATACCGATGATTTAGGAAACGGAAATGCTACTATTACGGTGGATCAACAAATGCGCCGGGGAATATATTTCCTGAAAGCTTCTGATGGTTCTGGTAGTACGCAAACTAAGTTAATAATTGAATAAGCGCTAATCAGCTTTATTGGAAAACGGTCACTTTCGTGACCGTTTTTTTTTGCCGCTATGGTTTAACTTTTCAAACCAATTACTACTATTAAATTTACGGTTGCGCTATTTTACATTTCTGAATAAACTATTCCGGGGTATTTGATCGTTCAAATCATTGGAGCGGTCCTGATTATATTAGATGATAACGAAACTAAATAAGCGTGATCTAATCAGGCCTGAAGCTTTTATTAAGCTAAACTTTATAAATAACTATTTAAGGATTTACGCCTGGTGATTAAGAAGTACAAAAACGTTTTAATCTGTCTTAGTCTGCCGCTGCAAATACTTATAGTTCAGTTAATAGCTCTGAATCCCGGGCTGGTAGAAAGATTCTATACCGGTAACGTCTATAAAAAGCTGAGTCAATTTTTGCGGGTTGTATTTGGCGGTATCTCGGTACCGATTGGTCAGATTTTGTTCTATAGTCTGGTAATTGGGCTGGCAGTGGCTATTATCAAACACATTACAAGGTTAGTAGCCAAACAAATTAGTTGGCAAAATTTTGTTCGAACCGGTCTACTGGGTACCGTAACTTTTTTGTCGGTGTTTTATTTTTTATTTACTGGCATGTGGGCGTTAAATTATCATCGGCAACCCATTGAAAAAATTACCCACCTAACGGAAGATTCAGTTTCTACTAAAGATCTGGAAAACTTATGCCGCCGGCTGATTCAGCTTACCAATACCAGCCGGCAACAAGTTACTACTAATCAGCGGCAACCGCTGCGGTTTGCCTTAACGCACCAACAATTGCTAGCCAGCGCAACCCGGGGCTTTGATGCCATCGCCAAGAAATTCCCCGAAATGACTTATCGGTATCCTTCGGTAAAATCCGTTTATGCACCGCAGATAATGTCTTTTTTTGGCGTAAGTGGCATTTATTTTCCGTTTACCGGCGAAGCCAACGTAAACATGCATCCGCCCGCTTATTTATTACCCGGTACTATTTGCCACGAAATGGCGCACCAAATTGGTTTTGCCTCCGAAGATGAAGCTAATTTTGTGGCGTATTTAGCCTGCCGGTTAAACCCGGACCCCGCATTTCAGTACTCCGGTAACTACATGGCCATGAAATACGCGATGAACCGGCTAAAGAAAGTGAAACCAAAGGCTTACAAAAAATTAGAGCGTTTATACAGTGCCGGCTTAAAACAAGACTTAGCCGAAAACCGCCGCTATTGGCAAAGTTTTCAGAATCCAATAGAAGTTTTTAGTAGCTGGTTTTATGATCTGTTTTTAAGAGCCAACGATCAGCGCGACGGCATAAAAAGTTACTCTAAAGTGGTAGAATTGCTAATGAGCGAATTCCGGAAGAATCAATTAAACTACCCGCTGCCTGCTACTTTAAACCCCTCATCCGTTTAAATTAAAGAGTACACTAACTTATCACCAGCTTTTACTAGACTAAAAGTTTTTGCCGGGCTTGAACAACTTGCGCGTAAGTTTTTTTTGGTAAGTTTTGCTTCGGTCCAGGCAGTAATATCAAACCAGGTAAGCAGTTGGTTTTCGTAAGGGTCTTGCGTTATCTCCTGGGCGTGCTGAAAAAATAACTCCAGGTATTTCGTCGCCCGTTGCTGCCTATCCATTTTTTTAAAAAATGAATGGTAAGCTTTTCCGTTTTAAACAACTTCTCGTCGGCTTTCAGCTTTCTTTCCATTGACCGCAGTTCGTAGTGCAAATAATCGTCGTTTTTTAATTCAACCTGAATAATTAACCGCAGCATGCGGCACAGCGTGTAAACCGGCTGCGAAACGTATTCGCGCGGCTTATGCAAAACGTAATTTACCTGTTGCAAGGCGGTGTTAAACTGCTGCAAGCCAAAATAAACTAAAGCCATTAATAAATGAATAATGGCATCGGAATTGGGTGGAATAACTTTGGCTTTACTCGAAATCTCTTTTGTATATACCTGCATTAACGCTTCGCCTTGCTGGTACTCGCCTAAATCTAATAACAAAGCTAAGCGGTGCAGGTACACTAAATGCTGGATAAAATACCCCAGACTTTCGGAAGCGGGTTCTATCTTTTGCAAACAGGTAATAAAAAAAGGCATGTCGTTGTACTGACGCATGGAGCGTAGATCGGTTAAAATACCATTTATCAAATAAATATAATACAGCGGCGAATCAAGCAGTAAATGCGGATGTTCTTGAAACAAGCTTAACAACTGGTAATAAAGCCGTAAACTTTCCTGGTGGTTGCCGGTCATTAGAAAGTAAGTAGACTGAAAGTGCAGGTGCAGTTTCTGAGACAATACAGAATGATGGTGCTTGTTGGAAATAATTTGAAATTCCTCGAGTAATAAATCAACCAGCTTATTAATTTCTTGTTGATTGCGGGTTAAGCCGCAATGGAGGTACCGGTGCAGCAGCACTTCGTCCAGGGTAGAGTGGCGGTTAATCCATTGTTCCTGGTGCAGTACCTGGTGCAGTTTTTCCTGCTTGGTAACAAGGGCATTTTCATCGGTATCCGGAAATTCCAGTAAAGTTAAATACTGCAGTTCCAGCCGGCCTAATATGAGATAATAAGCAAATTTTTCGTACTTTAAGGCTAGCTCCATGGCGCGCTCCAGTTCGCCGAAACACAGCTCCAACAAACCTTTATTAAATAAGATTTTTACATCCTGAATGCGCTGCATTAATCGATTCTCGATGGCTTTGTCGGATTCAAAACTGCGTAAGCTTTTCATTAACGTGCGGTAAAGGTGCTTTCGGGCGGTTTCAATAATGGCGGCCGGATACTGCTGACTCATGACCGTCATAATCGCATGTAGATTTTTTTCTTTTTCTAAAAGCTGGTACAGCGCCACGTAAATTTTATTGCCCGTTTGTAAATCGCAGAACAACTTAAAATAGCGTTTCTCCGCTTTTGATAAAGATTGTATTAAAGCATGTAAAGCCGCAAATGACGTCATAGGATTATGGTAATGATTAAAATTTAGTATCTAAAATTCTGGAAATTTCAATTTTGTATACTTGTTTATTAGTGCTTGCTTATCAAGGATTTATTGAGCTTAGTTAATTTAAAAGTAAAGAATTAAAGCTGCGGTATAAGTTAATTTAGCCAAAACTAGCAATGTCTAAATTAACAATTATTGGAGTAATAATTAGTAGGAAGTACCTTATAATTACTGATGCTCTAAACCTTTTAGCTTTATGAATCAGAAAATTTTAGTAATTGGGAGTGCGAATACCGATATGGTTATTAAAACCAAGCATTTTCCCTTACCCGGCGAAACGGTACTGGGTGGCAAATTTATGATGAACCCGGGTGGCAAAGGAGCGAACCAGGCTATTTCGGCGGCCCGGTTAGGCGGACAGGTTACCTTTATTACTAAAATTGGCAACGATATTTTTGGCCGGCAGGCCTTGCAACAGTTTTTGAAAGAAGGCGTGGATGCAGATTACGTAATTTCAGATCCGGATAATCCTTCGGGAGTGGCTTTAATAACCGTAGACGAAAAAGGCGAAAACACCATTGTGGTGGCCCCGGGCGCAAATGGTACGCTTCATCCGGAAGATGTTGCGAAAGCAGAAGTTGTTTTTAAAGAAGCCGCAATTGTTTTGATGCAACTCGAAATTCCGATTGCTACCGTGCAGTTTGCGGCAAACTTAGCCGCCCGTTACGGCAAAAAAGTTATTTTAAATCCGGCTCCCGCGGCCCCGCTGCCTGAGGAATTATACCGGAACGTAACCCTTATTACGCCAAACCGATCAGAAGCCGAAGCTTTATCCGGAGTAGCCATAAAGGACTTAACTACCGCGGAACAAGCCGCTCAAAAATTACGGGCAAAAGGTGTTGCGCACGTGGTAATTACCCTGGGAACCGAAGGCGCTTTTGTGTACGATGGGTCCATGGCTAAACTTATTCCGGCCACTCCGGTGGTAGCGGTAGACACCACCGCGGCCGGAGATGTATTTAATGGTGCCTTGGCGGTAGCTTTATCCGAAAATTTAGCGCTGGATAAAGCCGTAGAATTCGCCAATCAGGCAGCCGCTATTTCCGTAACGCGTATGGGCGCGCAAGCTTCCGCGCCTTTCCGGAAGGAATTACAAGGATTAACGCTAAAATAAGACATTATCTGCGGTGCATAAACGGATTTTACCGAAGGATACCGATAAGTCATTTCGGGGAATTTCTTGGCGATGG
>Ga0181456_100064_pt1 | contig 12517 bp, 10 predicted proteins | sample InSIn3SAF170_2_FD_119057 | JGI IMG/M metagenome (GOLD analysis project Ga0181456, IMG submission 119057) | Clean room microbial communities from NASA Spacecraft Assembly Facility at Jet Propulsion Laboratory, Pasadena, California, USA -... ...
AACGGTGCGAGCGATATGCTTTCTATATTCGTCGCTTGCACGTTTGCGCGGGATCGTGACCCCGATCGAGCAGACAACAGCTCCGGACATATCACGAACGACGGCGCCGTAGCCGACAAGATCGGTACGAAATTCGCCGTCGTCCATCGCAAACCCGGAACGACGCACGAGCCGCAATTCCTCTATCAGTCCGCCCAGGGACGTGATCGTCTTGTCGGTGAAGGCCGTGAGGCCATTGTCAGCGACAACCCGTGCAAGTTCCGTCTCGGGGAGCCAGGCAAGAATGGCCTTGCCCGGAGCCGTCGCATGAACCGTATGAGGCTTGGTATATTCCCTCAGGTCCAATTGGGGTGCGATATGTGACGGAAGCTGGATATGCGTCACCAAGGCTGCGCCCCGCATCACGGCCATCTGAACGGCTTCCCGAAGATTGACGTTGAGTTCCTGCAGGTTCGCCCGAACGAATTCGGTCAGATTATAATCCCGGGACGACTGCCTTGATATCGTCTCGAGCCGCGAGCTCAGCGAATAGCCGCCGTTTCTCCCACCGTAGACAACATAGCCCCGCTTGACGAGCGTCTTGACCAAGTGATGGCATGTCGACAGGTTAATCTCGACGACCCTGGCAACCTCGTTGAGCATCAGTGGAGCGTCGCTCAGCGACAGGGCTTCCAGGATAGAAAGCGCTCTGTCCACGGACTGGATACTTTTTCCTTCGCTCTTGCCCGGATCTGCGGTGGATATTGTATATTGGCTCTGACGAGTTTGCGCGTCTCGCCACGCTCTGTGACTAACAGCCTCCATTATGCTCCTCCGCATAAATTCCTCCGTTAGCCAAGATAGAGACAGGGGTGGCCCGGTCAACACAGCGTCGAACCAATTTCACATTGTCAAATTGGCTTAAATCACAGCAGTCGAATGAGCGCCTTCTTTTGCGGCTTAATGATGGAAAACATCGAAGGACCTTTTTCACTCCATGAAATCGCGCTTTCCAACATTGACCTCTACCTAAGCGCCCTCTGTAATCGACAGACGGAGCGAAAAGCGTGGAAGGGTGATGGATCACGAGGGCCATCCGGCACGCCGAATGGGAGGTACAGACATGAAGGACGAGCTAAAGGTCCTGAGCACACTGGCTGTCGAGTTGGCGCTTAAATCGGCGCTGCTCCCAGCATGGCAAGCTGGCGGTCGAAGCATTGTCGTCAACTGGAATCCAACGGGCGTTCTGATCGAGCAGGTGCGCAACGGTCAACGCGGAGACGTTTTGATCGCGATTGACGAGCCGATCGCCGCTCTCGTCGAGGCTGGAATATTGCGTGCCGGGACGGTTCGGCCCGTGGCCCGCGCAAGCTTCGGCCTCGGTGCGCGACGCGGCGAAGCTTTACCCGACATATCGACACCGGAGCAATTCAAGCAAGCGCTGCTATCGGCACAATCGGTCGCATACTCGCAGACAGGCGCCAGCGGCATCCATTTCAGGCAGGTCCTAGAAAGTCTCGGCATTGCCGACGAGATCAATGCAAAGGCCACCATCATCCATGCCGGCTTCACTGCCGACAAGGTCATCTCCGGCGAAGCCGACTTGGCCGTTCAGCAGATCAGCGAACTGATGTCGATCGACGGTATCGATGTGGTTGGGCCGTTCCCTGATCCCTATCAGAAACATACGGATTTCTCCGCGGCGGTATTCGTGGAAGCACGCAATCCACAAGCGGCAGAAGCCTTCGTAGACCATCTCAGCGACAGCAAGGCCGCCGCAGTCTACGCCCGGTCAGGCCTCCTGCCGCGGGCCCGGGTCGCCGCATAGAATTGGAGCGCATTATGACGAAAACTCCGCCCCGCATCGTTCTCTTCCATGCCACGCCCGTGGCCATGGAGCCGATCACCACGGCCATGGCGGCGCATTGGCCTGAAGCCGAGGCCGTCAACTTGCTTGACGACGGCCTGACGATCGATCGCGCCAAACAGGGCGCCGAGATGTCTGAAGAGCTGATCGACCGCTTCGTTGACTTTGGGCGCTACGCGCGACGGATCGGCGCCGACGGCATCTTGATCACCTGCTCTGCCTTTGGACCAGCCATCGACCGCATGATCGAGGAACTGCCTCTTCCGATCCTGAAGCCGAACGAGGCCATGTTCCGTGAAGCCATCGCATCCGGCAAGCGTATTGGTATGCTTGCGACCTTCGCGCCGGCCGTGCCGACCATGGAGGAGGAGTTTCGGCAGTTTGCCGCGGAAGCCGGCGCTGCGAGTACGCTGGACACCATCGTCGTCCCTGAGGCGATCGATCTGCTGCGGCGCGGCGATGCGACGGCGCATAATCGCCTCGTCGCCGATATGGCGCCACGCTTTGGCGACCGAGATGCGATCATGCTGGCGCATTTCTCGACGTCCCGGGCGGCAGAAGAGGTCCGGCGAAAAGTGGATCGGCCGGTGCTCACCGCGCCCGACGCCGCTGTCATCCGCATGAAAACTCTGGTCATGGAGTAAACGATGCTGCTCGGCGTCATTGCAGACGATTTTACAGGTGCGAGCGATATTGCGAATACGCTCGCCAAGGGCCTGCCTGGACAAGGCGGCCTCGCCACCTCCCAATTCATGGGCGTGCCGACAAGCGCTGCGTCGCCCGACATCGAGGCGGGCGTTGTCTCTCTAAAATCCCGCTCTATGCCGGTCGGCGAGGCGATCGAGCGGTCTCTTGAAGCATTCCGCTGGCTGAAGTCGCAGGGCTGCCGTCAGTTCGTCTTCAAATACTGCTCGACCTTCGATTCGACACCGGAAGGGAATATTGGTCCGGTTGCGGAAGCGCTGGCCGATGCGCTTGATGTAAAGGGCGTCGTCGCCTGCCCTGCCTTTCCGGCCATGGGGCGCACCGTTTATCAGGGACATCTGTTCGTCAACGACAAGCTCCTCAACGAGTCGGGGATGCAGAACCACCCGTTGACGCCGATGACGGACGCCAACATCCGCCGCTGGTTGCGCCTGCAGACCCGATCCGAGGTGGGGCTCGCAGCGACAGCCGTTGTTCGCCAGGGTGCAGAAGCGCTGCGCCGGTCACTGCAGGGCGGCGCCGATCGTGGCGAGACGCTCGTTATCGTCGATGCCGTGAGTGACGAGGATTTGATTTCGATCGGACGGGCCTGCGCAGATGCGCCCCTTCTGACGGGTGGCTCCGGGATTGCCCTCGGCCTTGCCGCCAACTTCATAGAAAAGGGATTTGCGGCCGGAGGGCGCGGCCGTTTCGAAGGTGTCGAAGGTCCGGAAGCCATTCTCGCCGGCAGCTGCTCTGGCGCGACACGAGGTCAGGTCGACCTTCATGCCCGCTCCCATCCTGCGCTGAACGTATCTGTCGAAGACGTGATGAACGGGCGCACGACGTCGAGCGAGCTGGTCGATTTTATCCGGACCAATCACGGAAAGGCGCCATTGGTTTATTCCTCGGGCGAACCGGAACAGGTCGCGGCAGCACAGGCGCGCTACGGCCGGGAAGCCGTCTCCGAGCGGCTGGAAAGCCTGTTTGCCGATACTGCTCGCAAGCTGGTGGATGGCGGTGTCAGCCGACTGGTTGTCGCGGGCGGAGAGACATCCGGCGCCGTGGCGCAGGCGCTTGATCTTGGCGCCCTAGCGATCGGACCGGAGGTTAGCCCCGGCGTCCCGGTCCTCGTCAGCCGACAAAAGGGGCTGGCGCTTGCCCTGAAATCCGGGAACTTCGGCGGCGTCAACTTCTTTGAAGAAGCGCTTGCCGCGCTGGCTGGAGAAAACAGGCCATGAGCGTCGAAGCGGACCTGCGCCGGAAGCTCGTTCACATGGGTTCCTTGCTCTACACGCGCCAACTCGCCCATGGCAGCGCCGGAAATCTGTCGGTGAAACTGGACGATGGCTGTATCCTTGTCACTCCGACCAATTCGAGCCTTGGCTTTCTCGAGGAAGAACGCATTTCCAAGCTCTCGCCGAGCGGCGAGTTGATCAACGGCGACAAGCCGTCGAAGGAATACTTCTTTCATCTCGCGGTCTATGAGGAACGGCCTGCTGCGCGGGCGGTGGTGCACCTTCATTCCACCTATTCCGTTGCGGTCTCCTGTCTCTGCCACGACCAGACCGACGATGTCCTGCCGCCGCTAACCGCCTACCATGTCATGCGTGTCGGGAAGCTTCCTCTGGTGCGGTATTTCCGTCCCGGAGATCGTGCCCTGGCGAACGAAGTGAAGAGGGTATCGCGCGATCACCGTTCCATGCTGCTCGCCAATCACGGCCCCATCGTATCGGGGGCCAGCCTCGAGGAGGCGGTTTATGCCTACGAAGAACTCGAGGAAACCGCGAAACTCTTCTTCATCCTCGGTGACCGGAAGGTCTCTGCGCTACGGGCCGAAGAGATCGCCGAAATAAACAGAACCTTCCCCAGCTGAAGCTTGCAATTGTCACGGCAGTAGCGGTGCCACCATCGCGCAGATGACATCAGGAGAACCCATCATGACACTCGCCACCATGCGCCAGATACTCGATCATGCAGCCGAGCGGGGCTACGGCGTTCCTGCCTTCAACATCACCAATCTGGAGACGCTGCTGGCGGTGCTCAAGGCGGCCGATCGCTCCGATAGTCCCGTCATCGTACAGGCCAGTCAAAGCGCACGGACATACGCCGACGACATCCTGTTGAGCGGGCTGGTCAAGGCCGCAGCACAACGTTTCCCCAAGGTCCGGATCTGCTTTCACCAGGACCACGGCTCGACTCCAGAGGTCTGCGAAAGCGCCATCGCGCTCGGCTTCACCAGCGTGATGATGGACGGCTCGCTCGAAGCTGACGGGAAGACGCCGGCGAGCTACGAATATAACGCCGATGTCACGGCCAGGACCGTGGCTTACGCTCACGCTCGCGGGGTTTCCGTCGAGGGCGAAATCGGCGTCCTTGGCTCACTGGAGACCGGCGGAGGCGAACAGGAAGACGGTCACGGCTTGGTCGGCACTTTGGAGCGAGATGCGTTGTTGACCGACCCGCAACAGGCGGCCGACTTTGTCGCGGCAACCGGGGTCGATGCTCTGGCCGTGGCCATCGGAACGTCGCACGGGGCCTACAAGTTTTCCCGCGAGCCGACCAGCGACATCCTGGCGATGGACGTCATCGCCGCGATCCACGAGCGTTTGCCCTATACCCATCTCGTCATGCACGGCGCCTCCACGGTGCCGCCGGACTTGCAGGACCTCATCAACGAAAACGGCGGCCACATGCCCAAGACCTTTGGTGTGCCGCTACAGGAGGTCGAAACCGCTATTCGGATGGGCGTTAGAAAGATCAATATCGACACGGACTTGCGCATGGCTTTGACAGGGTCGGCGCGGGAATATCTCAAAGCCAACCCAAGCTCCTTCGATATTCGTGCCATGTTCAAGCCAGGCATTGCCCGCATGGAAGCCGTCTGCCTCGAAAGGTTCGAAAGGTTCGGAGCCGCCGGAAAGGGATCGCAGATCAAGGTGTTGCCTTTGGAATCGATGATTCAGTTCTACGCCTGAATGGAAGAATATCGGCCAATATACGAACCGCGCGCGGGTCAGCCTTGGTCGGATCGCTCTATCCCGCGCGTCGATAGTGTGGAATAGCGTCAAAGCTCCGCTATTACCGGACCTCCCCACGAGTACGGATGGGGAGCAATTCCGTTTTTGAAACCAACCTCTGGCTTGCTCGATAGTCAGGGTTCGGTGCCTGCAATTTAGGAAGGGCACCCCGTTTCTTGTGTCTCGAACCATCACGAAGATCCGAGCGCCCTGCGAAGGGCCGCCGGCTTTCTCTCGGTTTCGAGCATTTTATCGCTTGATGGGACGCTTGCAGGCCGAATGGCGGCAGCAGTTTGATTTACTTCTGAACTGGTGGATTTGATGGCGCCCGGCTGCGGGCTCTAAGTCCCCGGCCTTCACCCTGATCGAGACGGAGCGTTGTTGACGGAACGTCCGATTGCCTTGGGCTAAGGGAAGCGCTTGAGAACCTCAGTGGGTCCACTCTCCCCGCGACCTCCGCTCCGAGCCGCGAGGAGAGAAAGCATTTGTTTCACTGTGTGTCGTGCTTGGTGCCCGAGATCTGCAGCTCGACCGCTTTCGGCGGACGGTTGCGGATCAAGCCGACGGCCTGACTGCCGATAACCAGCAGGGTCAGGCCGAGGAAGATCAGCGAGGGAACGGACTGGACAAGGATCCCCAGGTCATCGCTCGACATGATCATAGCCGTGCGGAACTCGCGCTCCATGGTCGGGCCGAGCACAAGGGCGAGAACGATCGGCGTCAGTGGAATGCGGCACTTCTTCAGCACATAGCCGAAGAAGCCGATAAGGATCATGGCACCGACATCGAAAAGCGTGTTGCGGACAGCGAAGGCACCGGTGACGCACATCACCATGATGATGATCGCCAGGTACTGGTGGGGAATCTTCAGCGCCTGGATGAAGAGCCGAACGCCCAGGAGCTGAACACATAGCACCATGACATAGGCGAGGCCGAACAGCAGGTAGATACTGTAGATGATCTCCGGCTTTTCGGTGATAAGCAGCGGCCCCGGCTGGATACCGTGGATGAGGAAGCCGCCGAGGAGGATGGCCATGGCCGCGTCTCCGGGGATACCGAGCGCCAGCAGCGGGATCATCGCCCCACCGGTAACAGCGTTGTTCGCCGTTTCGGGAGCGATCACGCCGCCCATCTCGCCCTTGCCCCACATTTCCGGGTTTTTCGCGAGACGCCTCTCCTGGGAATAGGCGAGAAAGGCTGCGATCGGGCCGTGAGCGCCCGGCACCGCCCCCACCAGCGTCCCGAGGATGCTGGAGCGAATGATGTTCCACCGGTAGCCGAACAGGAACCGGAAGGACGGAAGCTCCACCCGGATTTCCTGTGTGTCGATCTTCGGCTTGATGCCGGCCCGGTAGTCGGTAAGTGTCTCGACGACCTGTGGGATGGCGAAGAGGGCGATCATTGCCACGAGCAGCTCCACGCCCTGCAGCAGTTGTACCGACCCGAAGGTGAGGCGCGGCACGCCGTCGATCGGGTCCTGCCCGATGCTCATCACCATGAGACCGATAACGCCGCCGATCAGGCCCCGCACCAGCGAGCGCTCTGCCAAACCGCAAATGGTAGACAAGCCGAACACCACCAGGGCGAAGATTTCGGCAGGTCCGAATGCGAGGGCCGCCTTGGCAAGGAGGCTGACGGCGAAGAGCATGATGACAAGGCTGAAGAGACCACCGAAGGTGGAAACGATCACCGAGGTGGCGATGGTGACGCTCGCGCGCCCGGCCTGGGTCAGCCTGTAGCCGTCGACCACAGTCGCAGCCGAGGACGGCGTTCCCGGCACGCCGATTAGGATTGCCGCCACTGTGCCGCCGCTCGCGCCGCCGATATAGGTGCCGAGAAGCAGGGCGATCGAGTTGGTCGGGTCGAGAGAGAAGGTGACCGGCAGGATCAGAACCAGCGCCATGGTGAATGTAAGGCCTGGTATCGATCCGAAGGCCAAGCCGAACAACGAGCCGAGAAAGGCAGTAAGCAAAACGTCGGGTGTTGCGACGATGGCGAGAGCAGTAAGCATGGCGTCCATCGTGTCAGATCCCCCACATGCCGGCAGGCAGATAAACGCCGAGGAACCGGCCCATCGCATACCAGATGCCGGCACCGAGCCCGATCGACAGGAGAACCGTCAGCAGCACGGAGCGGCTTCCCAGGACGAACCAGAGAAAGAACGCCACGAGCACCACCGTCGATGCGAGGAAGCCAAACACCCGCATTCCGCCGAGCAGGAGGATCAGGAAGCCGAATACTGCTGCCGCCGCCCAGAGTTCGTCCTTTGTGGAAGGCTCCTCCACTTCCTTCGGAACGTCGGATTCGGCTGCACTGGGAAGATGTTGCTCGCTCCGTAACGACGTCACGATCGCTATCAGCGACAGGACGGCCAGGAGCACGCCCAGCCAGAGCGGAAAGGCGCGCGGACCGTAGCTGGAACCCGAGAAACCATCGGGGATCGCGTAGATGCTGCCCGCTATCCATGCGAGCGCAACAAGGAAGAGCGTGACCCCGACAAGGCGGTCGCGGAACTGATCGGTCATGACTGCCTCACTGTTTGCTCAGTCCGAGTTGCTTCATCAGCGTGGCGATCGTCGCGTCGTCGGTTTGGACGAGGTTGCCAAACTCGGAAGCCGGCAAGAAGGCGGGCGTGAATCCGAGATTCTTGGCCGCTTCCTGGAACTCAGGCGTGGCAGTGGCCGCCTTGGCGGCTGCCTCGATCTTGGCGACCACTTCCGGTGGCGTGCCGGCCGGCGCAGCAAGGCCGCGCCACATTACTGAATTGACCCCCTCGGCACCGGTCGAAGCGCAGGTTGGCACGTCTGGCGTTTCGGGCACGGGCTCGGCGCTCGTCACGCAGAGCATCTTCACATCACCGCTTTTGACATGCGGCGTGAACTGGCTCGCCCATTGTACGGCGACGTCGATGCGGCCGGCAAGAAGCTCGGCGGGCGCCCGCCCCTCCCCATAGGGAATGTAGACGACCTTCAGTCCGGATTTGCTGAAGAGCTCAGCGGAGGTGAGATGGGTAAAGGAGCCGATTCCTGAGATGCCTACCTTCAGCGGACGGCCGGCTGCCTTCGCCTTCTCGACCATGTCGGTGAGCGAAGCCCATTCGGAATCGCTGCGAACCGCCACCACCGGCACCTCCATCCCTATGCGGGCGATCGGCTGGAAGGCCTCGTGGCCGAACGGAAGATTGCCCTGATAATGGACGGTGGAGATGGAGTTCGAATTCCATACGAGGTTGTAGCCATCCGCCGCGGTACCGTTGACATAGGAGTAACCGATTGCGCCGCCTCCACCTGGCCGGCTGATCGCCACAACGGGCTTGCCGAGTTGCTTCGACATCAGGTCGGCCAGCACCTGCCCGATCGCCTGCGCACTGCCCCCGAACAGCACTGTCATTTCGATCGGCTTTTCGGGAAACTCCGCCAGCACCGGCGTCGTTGCTCCCAAACTCGCCACCAGGACGAGCGCAGCAGTGCTGCCCTTTAAGGTTGCATACATGATCTTTCCTCCCTTTGCGATCCCGCCCGGTAAGCCGGAACGGGTTTGCCGCATCCTCCAGCGGCAATTTCAGGTGTTGGGCTCGTCTCGGTCTAGAGCACTTGCCCGCAGTCGTGACAGGGAGGAAGCAAATCTGTCTTCCACCCTTAGGTACATTTTTCTTGCAACGACCTAGTCGACGTCATCCGCAGCGCCTCCGACCTCCCCAGTGCCGAGACACGACTCGTTTGCCAAAGACTTCACCCGAACCGCCTTGGTCCATCCTTTGCTAGGTCTGTAGCGGAGTTCGAAATCCGTATAAAGACAGCCCGACACGCATCGGACGGCATACAAACGGCCCAACTGCACTCTTATCCGAAGATGCCCAGTCACGACGCCGATAAGACCCAGTCTCCCGAAGGTTTTCTGGACATTGAACACGGATAATCTACTGTGGCAGGATGCGCGCAACAGCAATCCCGCCCATTTCATAAGGTGAAATTGACTAAGTTGGGTATTATTCGGAGATCAACCTGTTGATGTCTTTCGGGAGCCTGAACGGCAGGATTGCAAAATATATTAACTCAGGCTCACCAATATTTGATCAGTTATAAACTGGTCCGATTGTAAGCCAGCATTCTCGCGCAGATGGACGTGCTGTCTTACATAGAGCGACGCTTCATGGCCGCCGCGCATAACGATCCGTGGCAAAGATCGCGTCCGGCGATCTTTCAACTGAGGTCGAACGCAAAAAGCTCCTCGGCGCTTACGCGGAGGAGCTTTTTCTACGTCTCCCGGTGGGAGCATTTACAAGTTATTCTTGGTTGCGGGGGCAGGATTTGAACCTGCGGCCTTCAGGTTATGAGCCTGACGAGCTACCGGGCTGCTCCACCCCGCGTCAAGTGCAAAACCCTTTGGGTTTTGTCACGGTGATGTAAGTGCGAAGCGCTTACATCTGCTGCCGGAGCAACTTGGCGGAGCCGAGTTGCCTCCTGTCAGGGACGCACCGGCGATGAGCTGGCTGCGAACCTTGCATTCCTTGTTGTTCTGCGAACGGCGAAGGGCCGTTTTGTGCGGCCCCTTTGGTTTGGCTTGGGGCCGTTTGTTGATCGTTATGAGAAGATTGTTTTCCATCTTGCGATGGCATTGCCTTTAACAGACCTGGCAGCGACCTACTCTCCCGCGTCTTAAGACGGAGTACCATTGGCGCAGGGGTGTTTCACGGCCGTGTTCGGAATGGGAACGGGTGCAGCCACCCCGCAATGACCACCAGGTCGATTAAGGGCAATGTTGATGTTCCGACCGCGAGGTCGGGACATGTTGAGAAGCTGGGTTTTCGGAACATCGCCTTTGTTTTGTCCTCACGGGCTGATCGCGACCTGCCGGGAGATCTTCGATCCCCTCAGGTCGCTGCCCTGCGGACTGCGCGCCAAATCATTGGCGACGAACTATCGTTCTGTATGGCTGCCCTGCTCGAAGTCGAGCAAAGGAGCCACAAGATACGAAGCGATGGTCTTTTTTGAACACGTGTTAGGCTTCATCTTCGCGCCTATGGCGCTTGATGAGCATGATCAATGAGAACGATCAAGCCGATCGAGCTATTAGTACCGGTAAGCTTCATGCATTGCTGCACGTCCACACCCGGCCTATCAACGTGGTCGTCTTCCACGGCTCTGATAGGGAATACTCGTTTTCAGGTTGGTTTCCCGCTTAGATGCCTTCAGCGGTTATCCATTCCATATATAGCTACCCTGCTATGCCGTTGGCACGACAACAGGTCCACCAGAGATATGTCCATCCCGGTCCTCTCGTACTAGGGACAGATCCTGTCAATATTCCTACACCCACGGCAGATAGGGACCGAACTGTCTCACGACGTTCTGAACCCAGCTCACGTACCGCTTTAATTGGCGAACAGCCAAACCCTTGGGACCTGCTCCAGCCCCAGGATGCGATGAGCCGACATCGAGGTGCCAAACAACCCCGTCGATATGGACTCTTGGGGGTCATCAGCCTGTTATCCCCGGCGTACCTTTTATCCGTTGAGCGATGGCCCTTCCACGCGGGACCACCGGATCACTATGACCGACTTTCGTCTCTGCTCGACTTGTCAGTCTCGCAGTCAGGCGGGCTTATGCCATTGCACTCGACGACCGATTTCCGACCGGTCTGAGCCCACCATCGCGCGCCTCCGTTACTCTTTCGGAGGCGACCGCCCCAGTCAAACTACCCACCATACACTGTCCCGGATCCGGATAACGGACCGCGGTTAGACATCCATGACGATAAGGGTGGTATTTCAAGGATGGCTCCACGGAAACTGGCGTCCCCGCTTCAAAGCCTACCACCTATCCTACACATGCCGACACGAATGCCAGTGTAAAGCTATAGTAAAGGTGCACGGGGTCTTTCCGTCTAACCGCAGGAACCCCGCATCTTCACGGGGAATTCAATTTCACTGAGTCTATGTTGGAGACAGCGGGGAAGTCGTTACGCCATTCGTGCAGGTCGGAACTTACCCGACAAGGAATTTCGCTACCTTAGGACCGTTATAGTTACGGCCGCCGTTTACTGGGGCTTCGATTCAGAGCTTGCACCCCTCCTCTTAACCTTCCAGCACCGGGCAGGCGTCAGACCCTATACGTCGTCTTTCGACTTCGCAGAGCCCTGTGTTTTTGATAAACAGTCGCTACCCCCTGGTCTGTGCCACCCCATTATGGTTGCCCAAAATGGGGTCACGCTTCTTCCGAAGTTACGCGTGCAATTTGCCGAGTTCCTTCAACATAGTTCTCTCAAGCGCCTTGGTATACTCTACCTGACCACCTGTGTCGGTTTCGGGTACGGTCTATACGGTGGAGCTATTTCCTGGAACCGCGTCCCTGCACAGACAATCCAATAAGTCTGAACAAGTTGAGCAATCCGTCACTACCACCAGGCCCACGAATATTAACGTGGTTCCCATCACTTACGCATTTCTGCCTCAGCTTAGGGGCCGGCTAACCCTGCTCAGATTAACTTTAAGCAGGAACCCTTGGTCTTTCGGCGAGAGGGTCTCTCACCCTCTTTATCGTTACTCATGTCAACATTCGCACTTCCGATATCTCCAGAGGCCCTCACGGGTCCTCCTTCACAGACTTACGGAACGCTCCGCTACCACAGTGTCTTCGTAAGAAGATCACCATCCTCAGCTTCGGTGCATGGCTTTAGCCCCGTTACATTTTCGGCGCAAAGACCCTTATTTAGACCAGTGAGCTGTTACGCTTTCTTTAAATGATGGCTGCTTCTAAGCCAACATCCTGGTTGTTTTGGGATCCTCACATCCTTTCCCACTTAGCCATGACTTGGGGACCTTAGCTGGAGGTCAGGGTTGTTGCCCTCTTCACGACGGACGTTAGCACCCGCCGTGTGTCTGCCGATTAGTACTCTCAGGTATTCGGAGTTTGGTTAGGATCAGTAAGACGGTGTTGTTTGGCACCTCGATGTCGGCTCATCGCAT
>Ga0181456_100065_pt1 | contig 12458 bp, 8 predicted proteins | sample InSIn3SAF170_2_FD_119057 | JGI IMG/M metagenome (GOLD analysis project Ga0181456, IMG submission 119057) | Clean room microbial communities from NASA Spacecraft Assembly Facility at Jet Propulsion Laboratory, Pasadena, California, USA -... ...
TCAGTAGAAAGATTACGTCGGTACAGATGATACCGGGCGGTAAGAAGGGCGAAGAGCGGCGGCAAAGCGGGGGTCTCTAGGGCAGCAACTGAGCTCGTCTGGTAAGCTTCTGGCAGCTGCTGCGCTCGCGATCTGAATTGCGCGTCGCAGCTTTGCAGTGTCTGCGGGTTAATAATGCTGGACTTCAAAGTCTGGTATAACGATGCGTACATCCGGGTTATTTGAATCATGGCGAGAAAGCCAGTGAAGGGTGCTGTGTTGGCATGTGTGCGGAAGAAGCCTTGGGGCTGGATGTAACGGTCCTCAGCCGGAGATGGAAGGGATATGTCACAATCATTTTCGTTGATCAGCATTGGTTTATTTGCCTCGAGTGATGTGATTCTGTGAGTGGTTAGCAGCCATACACTTCGAATCACTTCGTACATAAGCCGTACCTGTCTCGCAAGTAGATTGACCACCAAAGCCTGCGTCGCACCTCACCTTCGACAATGGGCCAAGAGTCCAATTCGGTGTTGATACAAAGTTCTTGGACAATTCTGACGGCGTTAGACAGCCACATAGATCCGACTAATCTCATGTTGCTTTCAGTAGCAAATATACTCAACAGCAGTGCAGCTGTCGCATGCGCAATTGTCAAGTCCTGAGGCCATGGCGTCAAAGCCTGGGTTGCAATATCAAAGAAAGATATTTCCCTGTTCGACTCGCCCCTCGGGCTTCCCGACAATTCAGATTCACCCAAACTACCACAGGCCAGGACTGCAAAGAACTGTCCAACCCACTCTCGAGGCATCCCGTGGAAGCTGCGCGTTGTGTACACCTCGTCGACTTGTTGCGAGAACGTCGGCCAATGAAGTGCAGGATACCAGTAATGTACGTTGTTCAGGTACGATCTAGAAAGATTCGCGAAATCTGCTCGAGGCGGTACATCAGGCAGACCAGATCCCATTTCGAGCAAAGCACTTTCTCGCGCATGCGGCGTATCGAATATGCCTTGAGAATAGGTTTGAATGTTCCTTCGTACGTGATCAAAGTCACGCATGACGGGAGCAGTCAGTTTGTGTCGTGTGGCAAGTGGTCCGCTGTATGATCCGGAGAGTCGACGTCTTGTCTCCGCGCGTTCTGTGGTTGGGTCTTCTGTGACAATTGTTTTCGTTCGTAGCTGTGTATTCATTTGCGTCAATTCTGCGATCTGGCTCTGGAGATCTTGTACTTGTCTATGTTGATTATCAGCATGCTTCGCCCTGCTGGGATGTGTACACTCACTTGATCGAGGACATTCGCCTGTTTGTCTCCTTCGTGAATTGGCATTTATGATTCCTGCTTGAGCACTCTGAGCATGCTGCTGTTTCCGTGGCGTCACACTGTGACGGCAGTCAGTTTCTTGAAGCTGGACAGCTCAACTCTCGACGAACAAAACCAACTAGAAAAATTCGGACGAGGTTGTTCGTATAGACGAACTGTCGTAATGGCGTGCACAAGTCCCGATCATCTGGCCAAGAGAACTTGGTAGCGGGGATTCTTGAAGATTACCGACAACTCGCAGAGACGCTTGTAGATTCGACGCAACCTTGCGACCAGCTTGACAGAGACAGAGTTGTACTGACCTTGACTTTGCGCTCTCGGCAAGCATCACAAGATGGATCTTTCCTTCGCTGTCTATACGCTCGCTTCTGCGCATTCAAGTTTGCGTTCGAAATCTGAGACGATGATATCCCAAAGCTCGGGGTGTCGTGGTTCTGCATCTCGGGTATACTACCTGATGCTGTACTGGAATTTGCAGAGTGCGAGTAGGTGTTCGAAGCGTAGCCAGGAGATCTCGATTCATTTTGCGAGTTTGGCGGGGCATTCAGAGCCGTTGTACGGATCGCTGGCGGTACGTGTGCGAAAGGATTTGAAGGCGGTACCATGGATTGAGGTGATCCTCCAGATGATCCAGGTGGCGAAGTGCGCATGTCGCAGACGAAAGTTGTAGGCACGTCTGTAAAAAGAAAAGAGGCGAAACCGTCAAAGAGATAGACCGAGGCGTCAACACAGCTTAGTCTTCCTGTGGGGGATCAAACAACTACTCGGGAGTAACCGAACACGATGTTGGTCGGGAACAGAACCCAACTGAACGGAAAGAGCGGGAGAGCGATGTAAAGGGAGCGGCCAATGAAACTTGAAGCTCAGTCCATAGTAGTGGCCAGACCTGACGTGAGGGTGTGTGACAGGACTGATGTGAGGAATGGCCGGGCTGACAAAGTGGGCTGCTAGACTGGAATGGATGTTCCCGAACTGACAGGGCTTCCAGTGGGGAAGCTCAAAGAAAGCGCGTCTCAAACTGGTGCGCACCTGAATCGGTTGCTCCGTGTCGCTTGAGCAAAGCTTCAGGCAACCTATTATGTAGATATCGGAGAGATACGCCGAAGACGTGCAAGCTCGGCCCACAGTAGGTATGTAAGCCTTGTTCCCTGCAAAGAAGAGCGTGAGTCGCACGGTAATTGTTGTTTTAACGGCTGGCTAGAATGGGTGATGGTTCGTTTAATGGCAGGGGCCCGAGTGGATGCGAGAGATCGGACGGCTTCCGGTGATGCGCTAGGAACTCACTCATTCACAGAGTGGAGGGCATGGACCTCTTTCGGAGCGATCTTCTGGAAGGTGGCTTTGGGATACGAGCCTGATCCTGAGTGGAAGAACCAGGAAGTGCTAGCACAGTTTGTGTAACCATTGAAGCATAAAATTATGGTCTACCGCCACCATACATTTCAAAGTTCGATCAGGCCAGATTAACGAAGGGAATGGAGAAGTTGCACGTACTGCGGCACAAGCTACAAGTCACAAATCACTTTGCGATAGATGCTCGACTTGGTTTGGCTCAAAACGGCGTCCTTGTTCCAAGTAAGAGCGCCACCGGCACGCACCATACGGGGCAGAAAATTTTCAAGTTGTCGAATGGCCAGATAGAACAGGCAACGCTCATGCACATAACGTACCGATACTCCCGTAGACGGAGGAATCCTGGCGGGTAGGGAGCGCCACAGGTGACGCACGAGTAATCGGCCCCGTCTGACGGCTAGTTCGCTACCTGTCATGCACGCTGGGTACCGGTACCAAATCGCCCAACAGCAGGTTTGTCTCACGTAGACTTGACGAGCTGAGGCTCAATAAGCGAATCGGAGGTGAAGCGATCGCAAGGATACCAATATTGGCCAGAAGCTGTGTCTGCTGTGCCCTTTCAGAGGAAGCGTACGTACCGGAACATGTTCCGAGGAGCTAACAGCAATAACGTCGGGAAAAACGTTTCTCGAGCCTGGAAGTGACGGAGTCGTTACACATTGCCGAAAGAGGTAGGCTCACTGTCCAGTTCCAAAGCCTGCCCACTGTTTGCAAATGACGATCTGTCAGAAAAACGTGGTTTACTATGTAAAGCTGCCGCACGCGCTATGCTGCAAGTAATTGGTGTCCCTATGCTAAGGTCCGTGGCCAGGGCCAGAGCATCTAGTGGAATTAGACTGGTGTTGCTCTCGGTGATATGGTTGCCGACCAGGCGCAAGACGGTCCATTCTCCCGAGAGAGCAAGGGCAGCCGGCGTCATGGTAGATCGTTGCTAAAGGAGTATGAAACCAGTGATTGACTGCCTTCGACAGCCGTCCTGCGTAACGAGAGATTCGTTGATCAGCGCACAGCCGCTGCTGACACTCCGATCTGCCCGCGGCCTTGCGCGGACATACCACAGACATTTTGCTGATCAGGCTGTGGTTTTGGGGACTTGCTAGATGCGTAAACGGCGGATAGTCCCTCATCTTCGACAGGGTCCTTGGGTCATTGAACGCCGTTGACGGGCGAGCGGAAGTCATTCCAGCCATCCAGAAAGCAAAGAAGATGTTGACAACCCCTGCCGTTGCGCCACCTGTGTGGCACCTTCAAAAAACGTGCTTCCCCACGTTGCGAGGCGTGTCCGCACCCGCCCGGGAGACCCACAGGACTGCGAGGAACACCAAGCAACATTACCTACCTCTACTAGCTTCGCGCAGTTTGCAGTTTCCGAACTGGCCTCATGGAGGTCGTTTAGAGTTCTGGCCCGTATCAACAGTTTCTCGAGTCGTAGATATTGTTGCCGAGGTGTCCGCAGGCCAGTTTGACTTGCAGAAAGCGCAGCCCAACTGCCGGGCCCTTTGTCTAGACCGCGGCGGAGTGTCTCCTTTCTTGGCTCAAACCACAGCCGATGGCCGCGCGGGACATAGACCTGATTTAGCTTTCTACCGGCCGTCTCGTGTCGGCGGCAGAAACTGCAGAACGATCAGCAGGAGCCCACCCCAAGCAGCCTTGAGGGGATTCCTGACTTCGGCTGTACTAACATCGATCTGCCCGTGCACGCAGATACGAGCAGGGAACACAAATGGTCTGACATGTCCACGTGTGCATGTTGATTCCTTCAGCGCTTGTCGTCAGACACATACATACTGCCTTCGCCTATGTTGCGCGCAGCAAGCAACGACAGGTTGCACCCGAGCCTGCCGACGAGTATTGATTCGATGCCGTGACTGACCTCTGCGCGACATGAGCGACCGCGGAGGTCCTGGGCTGCCATGTTTAGGCATGCAGAGATCTGCATTTCCTGGTCGGTTGATTGCGTGGACATGGACCGAGCCGCTCAGCGTGCGACCGATGTGATGGGATTGTGCAAAACTCGGTCAGGGGCCCTGGTGTTCTACAGCCTGCTCCGTACCGCCGAGAACCCGCTTGGCAGCCCCTTGACAATTGATTCTTCGGAACTTCTTACAGATGTTCATTCACCTGCCTCTCTTGGCTCGCTGACAGTGCCCAAGATCTGCACTCTCAGCACCCGATGTCTGCCAGTGAGATACACAACCTGCGCTGGTGGCGCTGTTCCTGGCAGATACAAGGAAATGAGATCATAACAAACGTGACGCTGGTGGCGGCAAGTCCAGACCGGTTGGCAGCTGCACTTTGAATTTGGCGCAGCTGGCGGAGCCTGACGCGAGCCGTTAAGGAAAGTTCCGTGTCGTGTAGCGGCAAGGGCTCGTGTCTCGGTAAAGATGCGGCGCAGATAGATGGAGGAGTGTTCTACAGTGTTCTAGTCTCTTTCCCAATAAGGCTAGAGCCTAGAGTTGCGACGCGCTGACACGGAAGCTGCTATTCAGCACCAGTCGCGACATCCTGGCGCTCCTGGTAAGAGAAAAGGAGGGGTTGATTGTTGTACAAACTGGCATCAAAGAGACACAAGACATCCTCGACTGCAAGGCAAGCCAAGTCTTTGGTTTTACACATCGCCTTCCTCCGTATCTGTTGTACAACGCACCGATATAGATAGTGTTGGAAGTGGACGGATCCCCCAACAAATTCAGGTCAACACCTCGAAGCAACACTTACAGACTGCTTATAGTTCGCGATGAACTAAATCGCCGAGCCGATTGCTGTGCCGATCTCATGCACGAAATCAATAGCATTGTCATAGACGGTGCGCTGTAGCGATGGTATTGACAGATTGAATACCTCTGAACCTTACATGCATCACCGCACATCCCACTCGCCAGAGCCTGTTCAGGATCTATCTGCTATCCTCAAAACTCGGCTCCCCGATCACATTGACATAAACGATGGAGCTAGATCCAAGCGCGAGGCCCAAACTCGTGAAGTGGCCACACTAAACTATTGAGAACATTAGCAACCTTGGTTACGAGCTGGCGCGGCCAAGGGCAGCCATGAGGCGCTCGAATGCCTACGGCAGATGAGCTCACAGTCCCTCTTTGTGAGTGCAAGCCACTTTGTAGGTGCGAGCTGGGTACAAGGTGGAAATGACGTGAACATTGATTGAGCACTGACAATGCTGCTTTCTATTGCGTTGTTTTGCTCGAGACTATAACTAGCGTCAAGTCCGCTGGAGAGGACGGCGAGTTTAAGGACACTGCCAAGTTTTTGTCAAACCGACAACTCCAACTAGATATTGGATACTGATTCCGGCAGCTTTCATAGCTTGTCTTGCTGTGTCAGAGTCTTTTGATAGTGAATTCTCTGATTCAAACCCATGAACGACGTGCTTGGCCCTCTATTGCCAGCTTTCGCTTGAAATGCTCCAGGAAGACACGAAGTGATTAAGCCCGTTCTATCTGAACTATGAAAAGCTATCCATCCCACCAGCTTACCATTGAAGGCAATGTGTCGTCTGAATATGGTGCCTCAGTTCTACATCGAGGCCTCGGTGATCAGTGAGTCTTTACGGCAACTAAGCTTGTGACCAGCCGCCTGCATTCTCTACATCCTCGTACTCATTTTCTTCTATCGGAGGCGTCAGTTCGTTGCTCAAAAGTAACGAAGTTCCCATTGTGCTGATCAATCTAATGTCCCAACATCCATAGCAGGCCTTTCAACGAATACAAACGTTTGTTCCGGACATCCGATCCGCGAGCTGATTGCACAGCAGCCTTGTGCGTTGCGTAATGATCTGTGTGACAAGCCAAGATGTTATTCATTGCACTGAGCATCGAGCATGGAAGCACCACCTCCAAAGACGGGTTCTCAATGCAATTCTTGGTCTTCGAGCCCCCGGCGGCCCGTTTCTCAATACAAATCCCACAGAGAGAAAGAAGATTAGATCTGGCTGACTAGAGGCCGTTACCCTTTGCAGGGTTCTCGGTACAATGACTGACCATTTCAATCCTTGCATACAAACCTTGATGATGCTGCAGGTCGTGTATCTACAGCATACCCTCTACAGCTAAGTACGAACGGTTATATGATCTTCGTAATATAGGGGTCTACCTTGTTCGAGACCAGAGGACAACCGGGCAGTTCTTCGCCAGGATCCTTGGAGAGCCTTGGAAAGGCCACCAGTATCACGATTGACCGGACGCCACCGCACGGTCTGCCTGCTCGAACGCTCCGGACTACAATTCCGCATCGACGACGCCGCGCCGCCGCCTCCTTTCTTTCATCTCCGGATCTCCAAACCATGCACCGCGCTCAGCAAATATGGGCAGGTAGGAACGGGACTTGCCGAATCGTTCGTAGCATCGATGATTGGCCGCGCAGCCTCCCGTCCCGCGTTCGGCAGTCGTTACCCTGATCTACACATTGCTTGCTTTCCGTACATGCAACAGGGTGGTCCGCCACGAGCGGTATCTGCAAGATCGGCGGGTGGCCGCAGAAGGCTATCACTACAATGGCAGTGCCACGCACCGCGGAGGAGGACCTCCACCGACTTGGTCGTGCGTAATTCTTAGTAACGGGAGGGCGATCATCGGTGAGTAATACCGATCGAAATGAGTGTTATAATTCCCGCCGAAGTAGTGGAGCGGCCGTTCACTACAAAAATCGTGCATCGTTGACGCTAGCTTCTAATTCTCGGCAGCCAATCGGCACTCGCCAGTGACGAATCCTTCTTCAAGCCTGCGTGACCGATCACCTCCACGCTACCGATGAACAAACGACATACTGTATAATCCTGGCCACAGAATTGCTTTTTACCAGCTCTAAGCAGCCACTTTGCTGTAGTGGAAGTTGTGCAGGGACATTGAAACACTTCACTAGGAATCAAAGTATCCAAAGAGACCCGACAGCGACGTATCTGATCGGAGGCTTTGGCTCTCTGCTGCTTTTCCGATGATTCATAGAAAATTGTCCTTTGTTATTATAGAGACACACGACATCAGTCAGGGAATGGAAATACTTTATTGAAGATAGGGCAGCCGTTGCATCTAAAGCCGATACTGTTAACTTGCTCAAGCCTTCCCTCTATGACGACTTGTTACACATGACGTCTAAAACCAGAATGAGGACGCACATGATATCAATAAGCGAAGAGACAAAGTGCGGAGCTGAGCAAGAGAACAACTCGAGAGAATAGCCCCCAAGCAATAACTCGACAGAGCTGGTTGGAGACAGGAGAGAAGTAATGGAACGTTCCAAATCGCAGGAGCTACGCACAATATCTCCGTCCTTATTCAAAAAAACCCTATTCCTTCCGCGTACCGATCTTTCTCACATTCGCATTGGGCATCTCAGCTTTATTCGGTATCTGCCCAAGTACCCCCTCTCTATATGCGTACGGCCATCTGCGCTTGCAACACTCCCTAGTACTCTTTTCTTATCTCGCTTACTGTCTTTCCATGCACTTACATCCTTATATCCAACTTGAAGCTTCTAAGCCTACTATTCCCTTGTCGTGTCGTCATGTGGCAAAAGCTCAGACACTTTGTGCTTCTTGCTAGGTTTTCTGGTCGATGGCTTCGTAGTGGACTTGTTACATATATGACCTCGACCTTACCAGTTTTGTCTTATCTCGTGCGGTACAGCGAGCTCTTGTGCTTAGACTGTCCATTTTACGGAGGAATCCAATCTCCCGCTCTTGTCTCTTGACTCTATTAATTTGAGCACGAGAAAATGGGAGCAAGACGTTGCGCACCTGATACGGCATGAGATCTTCTGGTGTCGACGGTTTGGCTTCTATGTGAAGTGAAGTTTTCAAGCCATGCCGTACATCAGTCGCATTCTATAGATCATTGCTCCTAGCTGTGGTCTGTGGCTTTACTTTCAAAAAGCCAACTATCATAGTTTAATTTCTATACAGCTTCTTGCGTTTGCTAATCAAAGCACTAAGCTGTATAACACACTGACGCACTCGAGGCAGATTCTCAAAAGGCATCTGTATCGCGTGGCCCATGCGAACGGTGCAGGACTGAGGCTGAGCCCTGGGCGCCTAAACAACCCAACCCCGTTCAAACGCGCAACCGTATCTGACTCTCACCCAACACTCGGTTCAGCGACCGGCCTTGACTAACGATCGAAGCCATGGTCTGTTGTAGCGCAAACTCTCCCAGCAAGCTACTGCCATTACCACTCGAACTGCGTCTTCACATCTACCGCTTCGTTCTCCCCAGCCACCTTCATGTGCGCTTACAGGCAGGCGGTTTGCTGCTGGCCGATTGTCTTGGATCGCGCCGCCCTAGGGAAGATGGCAGCGCGGACGGCTTTGAAGCTGATGGATTCGGCATGTTCTTAGACCATCCGCCGTCAGCGATCAGCAGAGCAACCACGAGGACCCACTGGAGATGCGAAACCGCCGCTCTGAGGCATGTCCCAGACGGGACATCTTGGATAGAAGCTCTGCGTATCTGCAAACAGATGTAAGTGGCAATGTGTTGGCTGTTGACTGTTTGCTCACAATCTCAGCCGTAATGAGATCGTCAGCATGTTACAGCGAACCGCAACATTCCACATCTCGGATCTGGAGATCATTCGTTTCTGCAGCAAACACACAGCCGAGTCTGTTGGATTTCCCAACTTCTGTGTCACTCTGTTCCAACACGCAAGTCGCGTGGCCATCTCACCCAGGTTCTCTCCAGCGCTATACAGAGCGCTAGAGCCAACAGGAGACTACGCTTCTCCAAAACCAGAGATAGAAATCATGGCCAATGATTGGCGCATGCTTGGTTCGGATCTCGCCAGAATGCCCAACATCACCAAACTCACGCTATGGTTCGACCACGACGAGCCTTTCCGGTGGGCCCATGTCCACGAGCGGGCTCTGCTCTCACCACTCACAACCCTGCTAAGCAATAAACGTATCGATTTCCATGTATCATTGCCGGATCTGCATCCGGATTCCGAAGATGCAGACCGCCACTTCACTGCGGGTGCAAGCACGCCCTTTCTTCTTGTCCGACGGCCGCGGCAATGGCATGACCGAGGTCATCTCTGCAATGATATCTCTACTATGAGCCGCGAGAGGGATCTCGCAATCATTGTGGAGATGTGGCATTACCTTGCAGAGGTGTCACAGTATGATTTTTCGAGATCTAGGCTCGAACAAGATGAGTGTCTTTACTGGAAGTCTGGTGAATTTATAGAGGTTATCGCTGAAGAGTTGAGGATTTTGTCAGAGTGGAATACGTACGTTTCCTACTCCATTTAACGGGTCGATCGTTCATTCCACACGATGCCAATGCACAGAATCCGATGAACCTTTTGGTGTTTGTTTGGCTCCAGATATTGTCACCAATGCCGAGCAGCCGCTTGGGGAGATGGTCTTGATGCAGCAGATATGTGGGACCCCTGTTAAGAAGCCTTGAGTACGTGGAATACCGATTCTCCCGAGCGATTGACGCCACGTGTAGTTCTGAATCCACACACCTTGTCTCTCTGAGCAGGCCTTATCTACTATCACAGGAGCTACCAGCTAGGATATATAGATGCTTGTCCGACATGGTATCCGAAGCTACGATGACAGCCTAGAGTCCGTCGCTTTAATGCTCCCAACGCTGTTAAAGATATGTGTTTCAGCAGTGTCCGGGGCATCCGTGGGCACTGCTTCGTCGAATACTGGTTTCAGTCACACCCGAACCCCGCATCGACTGCATGCTCACGCCCTGGCCATCGCCCTTTTGCGCAGCGTCTCCACCAACCCCTCCAAACTGCTCCGATCGCTCTCCTCGTTCACAGCGTGCACATCCACCGGGAACCCACCGTCCATGAAACTATACATCCCCCTATGCTCGTCCTTCTCCCTCCAATGCGTCGGCAGAATCCCGTTATCGAAAACCACATACCTCTGCGAGAAGAGCCTTGCCTGCGCCTCCTCCCTGTGATTGACCCCGTACACGTGTTCGTCACTGTAGTCATCAACGTCTGACTCACCGTAGTCGAACCGGAAGTTCACCAGGTTAGGCAACTGGTCGGCGATGCGGTCCCAGTTACGGCTCCACGAGCCTTTGTAGGCAAACGCCTCGCCCCGCCATCTATTCTCGCCGCGGTCCAGGCGCTCCCAGTCGTGCGTGGGCGGGTTCCAGACGGGCATATTGCCATCGCTGATCTTGATCCAGCTCGCAATCATGCAGTTGTGCAGGATAAGTTTGCGTAGCGACTTGATGGCCAGGATCCAGTCCATGTCGCCGTCGTGCGCAAGCGTGTAGTAGCCCAGCGCCAGCGTTTCGAGCTTGGGGAAGGAAAGGCTGCTGAAGTTCCAGTAGCCCGGGAACGGGCCCCAATTGTCATTGGCGTGGTAGATGGACAGCGCTTTGAGGTTTGCGGCAAAGGGCTGCAGCCAGCATGAAATGAGGTGCAGAGGGAAGGTGCGCAGCTCGACGCGACTGTAGTCGTGGTCTGGCCCGGCCTCGTTATACTCCTGGATCATGGATATGTGGAGCTCTTCTAGCGGAGACATGACGTCGCGAAATGTTTCCGAAGCGGTGAAGTCCGGGACGGGTATGTTCTGGAGGTTGCCAATGGTGAGTGAGCGGATCGTCCTGTTCTTGCCGCCGGCCGCTCTATCTTTGATGGCTTTGAAGATCAATTCCAGCTTCTCCTTGCGCTGCCACGCTTCTTCCGCCACTTCAACGTAGCCGCCCTCTTCACCAAGACAATCAGCACTGAACCAGATTTCTACAGACTCGATGTTGGGGAATCGCGAGAGCGCGGCGATGGCTTCCTCGAAATCCTCTTCGTCATCGTCAATGTACGTGTCGTCTGCGTCCTTCTCCGGATGGGGATCCCACACGCTGTAGTGCTCGATTTGTTTTTGCGTGTGGATGATGGCGTGACGAGGCATGTGCCGGAGGACGTCGTCTTCGCTGATCTTGTTCCACATATGGATATCTTTCCCTCCCATCGAGACGAACACCTCATTGAAGAGCTCCTTGGCGGCGTGCTGGTCCAGAGCCTTGCAAGCCAATCTTGCACTTGCTAAGTCTTTTTTGCCCTCAACATGCTTAACAATGTGTCCAACCACCTCAGGGGCGAGGTCGAGAAGCTTGAGCTCGGATTCGGACGACATGATAGGCGGACGGATCTCTGGCGATGCGCCTGTTAAAATATGAACTGTTATCAAGAGATCGACTTCGACTTGGTTCTTAAGGACGATGCCCCTGAGCTTTCTGGGACATGGTAGTCAGAAATCGAGCGAGGCCTGCCTGGATCGTCTAGTCAACAACAGACGCTATACCCCATTCTGACCGGCTGCCTGAATAGTTCCAGGCATCCAAGGCAACAAACAACGCTTTCCAACCTGCCAGTGGCAGCCCTGAGTGTAACACTCCGAGTCGACAACGCCTCAGATGTTGATGAAGTGGCGAAGTGATGGAGTCGACCACAGGGAGCGATTTAGAAAACACAGACTAAGCCTAATCAGGTAACCCTAACCCACATGCATGGGCAGACACACTTATGAGCGCTCCGAGAACGCACAGGTGACAGTGAACACTGCACTTCTTGGGAAGAGCTTCGACCTGTCAAGTTCCCTGCTTTCTAGCAATGACGTATTGATAGATTGATAGATTGATATTGATATCGAGCTTGACAATAATGTATTCATGTGCCCAAACATAACAACAGCACTTTTGAACACCCCTGCCCTACCCTGCCCTGCCCTTCGCGTCCTGAATGCTGATTCCCTCACTATGCACATTTTTTTTTGGAGGGATTACCTATCCCACGCGGTCCGCACCTGCCATCTGGGCGAGCTC
>Ga0181456_100042_pt1 | contig 12443 bp, 12 predicted proteins | sample InSIn3SAF170_2_FD_119057 | JGI IMG/M metagenome (GOLD analysis project Ga0181456, IMG submission 119057) | Clean room microbial communities from NASA Spacecraft Assembly Facility at Jet Propulsion Laboratory, Pasadena, California, USA -... ...
CGAAATAGCCGCTAGTCAAGAGCTAACATCCGATGAGTCGGATGCACTGCTGCGAGTGCTCGGTGACTACGCCCGCGCCCTCGACGTGCTCGACCAATACGATCATCAGCGCCTGCGCGTACGCGGCACGGCCACCGAAGAACCCTTCGTACTGACCTACGAAGCGGGACTGGAAGCCGTAGAAGGTCTCCGTAAGCAGTTTGGCGGCAGTGTTTTGTTCGGTCGGGAGAAAGACGCCTCTTTCCAGAGTTCTGTGCGTAGCATCTACCAGAGCTTCGGCGGAGAAGACTTCTACCCAAGCGTGGAGGAGAAAGCCGCGAATTTGCTCTACTTCGTGGTGAAGAATCACTCGTTTTCTGACGGTAACAAACGCATTGCGGCCTTCCTGTTTGTGTGGTTCCTCGACCGCAACCAGTGCCTCTACAAACCTGACGGCTCCCGCCGCCTCGCCGACAATGCCTTAGTTGCTCTTACCCTGCTCATCGCTGAAAGCAAACCTGAGGATAAAGACACGATGGTGACGCTGGTTGTTAACTTGATCAACCAGGAAAACTAGGTAGCTAGCTCAACAGCACCTAGGCGTGCGTTTCAGGCCGTTAAGCCCAACCTTGCCGAGCGAGCTTGCGTTAAATAGTGCATTCACCTTTTTCCTTTGTCAATCATGGGTATCTTCGGTTCTAACAATCAACAAAGTGGTACAATGGGTGGCTTGCTTTCAGGCCTGTTGCGAACCTTTGGCGGCGGTAATTCCGGCAATATTAACAACGCTAGCAGAGGCGGTGGATTCAACCGCAAGCTGGCGGGCGGCGCATTACTAGCTGCTGGTGCTGCTTACCTGTATAATCGTTCCAAAAACAAAGGCGCTAACGTGCCTAACCTTAATATCAACCGGTAGGCTATTCGCTTAATCGGTACACAGCAAAGCCCCACTCATTTAGGCCATGATGGTCCGAATGAGTGGGGCTTTGCTGTGTTTGTAACTGAGGCAGGTGTATTAGCGAGTGCTACCTAGACTGTTTTGCCCGCCAGAACGACTCAACGACTATGTAAGGTAGCCTAGCTCTTGCGCTGCTATGAGATGCTCATTGCTTCTGAAGCTCAATCTTATCGATGCCTCGGTTCGATCCTCGCCAAACCATGTTTGGTTGGCCAGATGCTATTTCTAGGGAGAAATTTTCTTGCATGAAGCCTATGTAGTGTAAAAACATTTCTTCTGGCTCAGTAGGGTGAGAACCAGGAGGGAAGTTATAGTCTAATAAGAAGATTGCCTGTGGTCCGGTGTTATCAACGATCCGGTTCGGGCTAGCCATCAATTCGAATTGAACCGGATACGTCTTAGTGCGAAACCGCAAAAGACCTTCGAAGTTGGCATAGCGTGGGTCTGGTACCGACCGGCGTGGAGCGCCTTGCCGAATAGAGAGGGTGGCAAAATCTTGGAAGACGGTGTCACGTACTATTTTCAATTCCCTTTGTCCAACCTGGTAAGGCTGGACTTTGATAGCTAACCGGCGAATCTTCCAATCACCAAGCAATGAGGGGCTCACCTCCTGCATGATTTGAATGCTTCGTTTGTCGTAATCAATTTTAGGTGCCGCAGGGGTTACTTCCGAAGCCTTGGTACATTGAAAGAACAAGAGACCGAGCAAAAACAGCAAATACGTATTGATCTTCATACTATAGATAAGTTATTAACTGGTAGACTGTAGTAGTACTGGAAGGTATTCTACAATATCTCAAATTATAGCAAGAACGTCACAAGCAGCTAGCCTAAGATAGCTGCTTGTGACGTTCATTCACTCATTCACGGCTTCGCTGCCATTGTAAACGTCAGCTCGCCGCCGTTCATAATATCCTGATGATTCAAAAACGGCCGGGTGAGTTTCTGGCCGTTGAGCCTAGCTTCCTTCACGTACACGTTTTTGTCGCTCTGGTTTTTCACGTTGACGCGGAAGGTTTTGCCATTTTCTAGGTTCAGCGTGGCGCCGTGCACAGCGGGGCTACCGAGAGCGTATTCTGGCGAGCCAGGGGCTACGGGGTAGAAACCCAGGGCCGAGAAAATATACCAGGCGCTCATCTGCCCGCAGTCGTCGTTGCCGCCGAGGCCGTCGGGGGTGGGGCGGTACATTTTGGGCAGAATCATGCGCACGCGGGCCTGGGTTTTCCAGGGCTGGTCGGTCCAGTTGTAGAGGTAGGCCACGTGGTGGGCGGGCTCGTTGCCGTGTACGTAGTTACCGATGATGCCGTCGCGGGTGATGTCCTCGGTTTCGGCGAAAAACTTATCGGGCAGGTGCATGGTGAACAGCGAATCGAGGTGGGGCACGAAACGCTTCTGACCGCCCATGATCTGAATCAGTGCGGCGGGGTCTTGGGGCACGTAGAGGCTGTAGTTCCAGGCATTGCCCTCGATAAAGCCTTGGTCGTTGGTGCTTAGCACGTCGAAGCGCGGGCGGAAGGTGCCGTCGGCGAGCTTAGGACGCATGAAGCCGATGCGCTGGTCGTAGACGTTGCGCCAGTTCTGGGCGCGCTTGTTGAATTCTTGGTAGATGTCCTGGCGACCTAGCTTCTGCGCCATCTGGGCAATGCACCAGTCGTCGTAAGCGTATTCCAGCGTTTTCGACACCGACGAGCCGCTTTTGTCTTCGGGCACGTAGCCGAGCTGCACGTAGTAGCCAATGCCGTCGTAGCGCGCTTGGCGGGCGGTGGTTACGCAAGCGTCGAGGGCTTTATTGGCGTCGAAGGGCGCGTTGCCTTTTATTACGGCGTCGGCAATGACGGGCACCGAGTGGTAACCGATCATGCACCAGTTCTCATTGGCATAGTGGCTCCACACCGGCAGCATGCGCTCCACGCTCTGGTCGAAGTGGGCCAGCATTGACTGCACCATGTCGGCGTTGCGCTTGGGTTGCAGCACGTTGAAGAGCGGGTGCAGGGCGCGGTAGGTGTCCCAGAGCGAGAAGGTGGTGTAGTTGGTAAAGCCTTCCGCCTTGTGGTTGTTCTGGTCGAGGCCGCGGTACTGACCATCGGCGTCCATGAAGGTCGTGGGGCTCAGGAAAGCGTGGTACATTGCCGTGTAGAAGTTCTCCTTATCCACCTTCTTCGGCGACTCCACGACCACTTTGCTCAACTCTTGCTGCCACTGTTGCTGAGCCTGGTTTTTTACCTTGTCGAAGTCCCAGCCGGGCGCTTCGGTACGCAGGTTTTGGAGGGCGCTAGCGGTGCTCGTGGGCGAGAGGGCAAACTTCACCTTCAGCTTCTCGCCAGCCGTGGTCTTGAAGTTGAAGAACATGCGCAGCTGCTCACCGGCTAGGTCGGGGAAGTTCTTGGTTTGGTCGAACTTACCCCAAAAGCCGCGGTACACCTGCCGCTTGGCGAAGTTGCGGCTGCCGTAGTCGGTGAACGGCTTCGAGAACGTCATGGCGAAGTACACCGTGCGGGTGCGTGCCCAGCCGTTGGTTTGGCGGTAGCCGGTCACGAGCGTGTCGTTTTCCACCCGCACAAACGTCCAGACGTTCTTATCGGGGTAGTTGTAGATGCCGGCCATCAAATCCAGAATCAAATGCGACTGGTCCGACTGCGGGAAAGTGTACTGGTGCATGCCCACGCGGTTGGTGGCGGTCAGCTCAGCCAGAATGTTATGGTCGTCGAGCTTCACGCGGTAGTAGCCAGGCTCGGCCACTTCGTTGGCATGGGAGAAGGTGGAGCGGAAGCCGCTCTGGGGCTTGTCGGCCGTGCCGGGATTGAGTTGCAGCGGGCCCGTGGTGGGCATGATGAGGAAGTCACCTAGGTCGGAGTGGCCCGTGCCGCTGAAGTGGGTGTGGCTGAACCCAACGATGGTCTTATCACTGTACTGGTAGCCCGCGCAGTACTTGTACATGTCGGGGTTGTATTTGCCGTTCAGCTCGTAGCTGAGCGTATCGGTATCGGGGGAGAGCTGCACCATGCCGAACGGGACCGTGGCGCCCGGAAACGTGTGCCCCATCTTGGCCGTCCCGACGATAGGGTGGGCGTACTGGACGAGGTTTTCGGCGGGCTTGGTTTTCTGGGCTAGGCTAGGTAAGGAGACGAAGAATAGGGCGGCGAGGGAAAGTTGTTTCATCAGCTTCGGTAGGGGTTGAAGCTGGAAAGGTAGGAAGGCGGGCGATAATCTAGTAATCCCACATAGGCTGCTCCCATTTCCGCAGGATATATAAGCCGGCATCTTGTACAAGCTCTACTAACTCTGCTTCGAGAATATTTTGCACGGTCAACGACATATCGAATCCTATTTCAACATAGGCTTCCGCAATCTTGACTTTGATTTTTAATAGTTCGCGTATACCTAATTGTAGGAAGTTGCGCAGTTGCTGTTCAGAGTCTAAGATTATTTCCTGTTCATATTCTCTGTCTGCCGTATTCTCCAGTATCTCGATTTGTTCTTGATTAAAAAGGTGTTTAACTGAGTTAGAACAAGTGCTTTGCCGACTATAGCGTAAGCGTGATTGAGCTAGGTTACAGTCGTGTCTATTAATTACGCTAAAAACAAAATTTACTAACTTTTGCTCTTCTAGTAAATAAGCATTTATTAATGTCTTGTTCTCTACGTCATTGACGTTTACAAAGCTATATAAAGCAATATCTTGAAATTCCTCTTCGCCAAGGATATGATCGAACCTATCTATCCAGTACAGGAAATGATTTTTAAGTCTGCTTATTTGCATTGTTAATTGTGATGATAAAGAATAGTAAACAACGATTAAGCTGTATGTAGTATAGCTTATGAGTTTAACGAAGTAGTAGAAACTTTACCTAGCTGTATTTGGATAACCAAACAAAGTCCAAACTTTATTTTCTAGTATCTCAAGGAATAGCTTGACCTTGCTGTTCTTATTTATAGATGCATACCTAGTATCGTGTTCTGAAAGTAGCCTAAGTACATCTTTTGCTTCCTGTATTATCTCCTCATTTGATTCGTTCATGTAAAATTCTATATGTTCTATAGGGTATAATGCGTTATTAACAATGAGTGCTACAAAAAGGTATTGCCCATTTTTTAAAATGCTAAGTTCTAGCACATGGGTATTCTTATCAATATTAAAATCGTAGCTATATATATTTTCAGTGAAAGGAGTTCGAAGTTCATCTGATACAATCTTGATATCAGCTAGAGTTATCATGATAATTTAATTATAAGTTGATAAATGCTTATTTAATGTATTTGGTGTTAGTGAAGAAACTATATAAGTAATAATTTTTAAGAAGGTTATTCTCTCTATCCTTGATTTATTTCTGCTTGCAAACGATACATCACGTCAGTTCTCAAAACGTATTTAACGCCTTTTGTTACCTCGCTACCTTCGTGGTAGAGGTTATGCAGAAATAGAAGCGCCATTCCTTGTCTAGGTCGAATACTAATGCCTTTAAAAGTAGTTTCACCACCTTCAAAATTATCGTTTAGATAAATCATGAAGGTGAGGTAGCTAGCTTCAAATGCGTTGCGGACGTAGCTTTCATCAAAATGCCCTTTGAACTGATGGCCGCGCTGGTAACGATAAAACCGGAATAGCTCATTCAAGCCAATAGCTTGACTATTACCGAGCTGTGCAGGTACAAAAGACTGCACTTTCTGCCAAAGACTTTGCGCTAGCTCGTCATTTTTGTAGAAAGAGCGGTTATTATTCCGGATATGCGTGAGCACCTTTGCTCCGCTGTTGGTATTGACTTTAGCAGCTTCGTAGCCATTTCTTTCACTCAACACCATAAACTCCTGACACTCTGGTTTGGTCAGAAAATCGTCAACCGTAAAAATTGAGTCAGTAATTTTTTTATACTTCATTTTGTCTTGTAAGACGATAAATTGTTAGAGAGTATTATAAACAATTATTTTCAAAAACACCAAACCCACCCAGCGTCTGTATAAACAAGACGCTGGGTGGGTTTGGTGTTTCCTTGAGACGCAATATGGACCTAGGTTTTCTGCTTCTTTTTCTTTGCGGCTGGGAAGAGGATGTTATTCAAAATCAATCGGTAGCCCGGCGAGTTGGGGTGCAGCGACAGGTCTGTGGGTTCTTCCTCCACCATGTGCTGATAGTCTTCGGGGTCGTGGCCACCGTAGAAGGTCCAGGTGCCTTTGCCGAGGGTGCCGTGCATGTAGCGCACTTCGCCGGAAGCCTTATTTTCGCCCATTACCACTACGTCAGGCTTTATGAGGCTCTTGCGGAAAGCGGTGGTTTGGCCCATAAATCCCTTGATGGTCTTTTCGTGGTCTTGGGTGAGCATGGTGGGCACCGGGTCGTACTTGGCCGAGAAGGTGAAGAGCTGGAAGTAGTCGTTGTCTTCGTATACGCCCCGCTCGTAGGGCTGCATGTCGATGTTGGAGTACTCGTACTGAATCGGGTTGCGCTCCAGCGTGAAGTCCTTAAAAGCTAGGGTCCGGTTGAAGTTCAGTTTGCTTTGCGCGGCGGGGTCGGCGGGGTCGCCGTCGTACATGCTTTCTACCATATCGATGCCTAGGCCAGCTAGGGCAATATCGTAACTGTCAGTAGCTGAGCACATGGCGAACATGAAGCCACCCCCGGCAATGAACTCCTGCATCTTGGTGGCGACGGTGCCTTTCATCACGCTGACCTTTGAAAAGCCGTTGCGTTTGGCCGTGGCTTCGGCGTCGCGCTGCTGCTGCTGGTACCAGGGGCGGTTGCGGTAGCTCTGGAAAAACTTGCCGTACTGGCCCGTGAAATCTTCGTGGTGCAAGTGGAGCCAGTCGTACTTAGGTAAGTCGCCGTGCAGCACCTCGTCGTCGTAGATCTGAGTGTAGGGAATTTCGGCGTAGGTGAGTACCATCGTCACAGCGTCGTCCCAAGGCTGCTTGCCTTTGGGCGTATACACCGCAATTTTGGGCACCTTCTCCAGCTTCATCACATCCATGTTGGCGTTTGGGTCGGCAATTTCCTGGAGGATGCCGTTGTACTGCGCGTCGCTGATTACCTGGTAAGTAACGCCGCGCACCGCTAGCTCATTTTCAGCCCCGGCCGCGTTGGGGAAGGCAAACGCCCCTCCGCGGTAATTCAAGAGCCAATCTACTTCCACTTGCTTGCCTAATAGCCAGTAAGTGGCACCGTAAGCCTTCAGGTGTTCTTTCTGGGTTTCGTCCATCGGGATGAGGACGCGGTTGGCCCACGCTATGCCGGGCGCGCTCAGCCAAGCGGCTAGGAGCAAGACCAAAGAAAAAAATCGCTTCAACACCATCACGTTCGGCTAAAGAGGAAAGAAGGGTAAGATACGAAAGAGTGTAGATAGGAGAGGGAACGAAAGGAAATTAGGGGTGAAATAGAAGAAGAAAGAACGTCATGTCGACCAGCGGGAGACATCTCGCGTGCAACGGTAAACATGATGATTGAAGTTAGCATAACACGCGAGATGTCTCCCGCTGGTCGACATGACGTTCTGACTATCCTTTGCACCTAAGGTTTTTACAAAATTCACCCCTCTGACTTCAGTGGAAACCCTCTACCTTGCAGGAGTAGCCGTTACTGTTATGCATCTATTAGAAAACATCAAGGAAGCTTTCCGTTCCATCAAGAGTAATCTGCTCCGCACGATTCTGACGGCGCTCATCGTGAGCATCGGCATCATGGCGCTGGTGGGCATTCTGACGGCCATCGACACGATGAAGTACAAGCTCAACTCCACCTTTGCCACGCTCGGGGCCAATTCGTTTGAGATGCGCGCCAAAAACTTCAACAACGGACGGCGGCGACAGGGCGTGACGGAGAAGACGTATCCAGCCATCACGTACCTGCAAGCCAAGCAGTACAAGAAGCAGATTGGCGACGAGGCGACGGTGGGCCTCTCCGCCCAAATTACCGGTGCCGCCGAGGTGAAAGCCAACGGGCAGAAAACCAACCCGAACACCCAAGTGGTGGCCGGCGACGAGAACTACCTGCAAATCCAGAGCTACAATCTGACGGCGGGCCGCACCTTCTCCCAGGCTGAACTCGATAACGGCGCCAACGTAGCCATTATCGGCTCGGAGCTGAAAGACAAGCTGTTCGCCAACGAAAGCCCCATGGGAAAGTATATCTACCTGCTAGGGCGGCGCTTCACAATCGTTGGGCAGCTCGAAAAAAGCGGTAGCGACCTAGGGGGCGGCGGCGCCGACCGCCTTGTGCTCATCCCGCTCGAAACCGGCAACCAGCTACCCCGTCAGCGCGCCCTCACGTTCAACGTGAAAACAGCCGTCACCCAGGCCGAGAACCTAGCTTACGTAACCGGCCAAGCCACTGGCATTATGCGCGCCGTGCGCCACGACCCCCTTGGACAGGAAGATTCGTTTGAGGTGGATAGCAGTGAATCGCTCACCGGCAAGCTCGACTCCATGACCAGCACCTTGCGCTCAGGCGGCTTCCTGGTGGGCTTTATTACGCTACTCGGCGCCAGCATTGCCCTGATGAACATTATGATGGTGTCCGTTACGGAGCGCACCCGCGAAATCGGTATCCGCAAGGCGCTCGGCGCGACGGCCATCCAGATTCGGCAGCAGTTTCTCATCGAAGCCATCGTGATATGTGTGCTCGGCGGCGCCCTCGGCATTGTGCTGGGCGTGGCCATGGGCAACTCCATCGCGCTGCTGATTCCAGGGGGCGGGGTCTTCTTTGTGCCGTGGCTCTGGATGATGCTCGGTCTAATCATCTGCGTGACGGTGGGCCTAGCTTCCGGTTATTACCCAGCCAGTAAAGCTTCCCGTCTCGACCCGATTGAGTCGTTGCGCTACGAGTAAGCGGCTAAGCGAGCCTAAAACCAGAAGCCCCGGCGCTGTAGGAAATCTTACAGCGCCGGGGCTTCTGGTTTTAGAAATAAGCATATGTGAGTGGAATTAATATTTATTAAACAAATGAGTATATATTTGCGTTTGAATTGACGTAAATCCATTTGTGAATACAATGCCAGAGCAAACCGTTGGACAACGTATTAGTCAGTTAATTGCTTATTTGGGCATATCTAAAAACGCCTTTGCAGCTTCCTTAGACAAGACCGCCACAGTCATTCAACACTTGGTGGACGAGCGTAATAAGCCTGGGTTCGACCTTCTGTGTAAGATATTCGAGGTGTATCCAAATGTGTCAAAAGACTGGCTCATGCAAGGTAATGGCGTGATGTTGGCCGATGCCGAACCAACTATGCCCGCACCAAAAGCAGCACCTAGCCAAGAAAGATCCGCAGTTCCTGCGGAGCCAGAGCCAGCTAAAATCAATGCAGCACCGGCACCTATCGAGCCAGCTGCTGCCTCACCAGTTGAGAGAACAGCTCCGGCAGCTTCTAGTTCCCCAATAGCCGACGCGCCTACTCCGAGCATTGCTCCGGCTTCGGCGCCTGTTGTTGCTCCGACCGCCGCGCCCGCGTTTGCCGCCGCTACGCTCCCGCCTGCCCCAACTACCGCGCCTGTCGCGCCGCCTGTTCCCGCTATTGATCCTACCGCAAGCTTGCAAGCTGCGCTTTATGCTCAACAACTCACGCATCAACTGGCCTTAGCTGAAATGCGCAATCAACATTTGCAAGAGCAGCAGCGCATGATGCAGCAAATGATGGAAATGATGCAGCGCCAACTCAACCGGTAGAATCAAACCACTTTAAACAAAAGGAGCTAGCCTGAAACGGGCTAGCTCCTTTTGTTTAAAGTGGTTTGTAAGGTGTTAGTGCTGAAATACTTCTACGCCTAGCTCCTCTGCCTCCATATGGCCTTGCGCGTTGACGGTGGTGAGGCGCAAGCGCTTCCGCTCACCCACGAGCAGCGGATCGTACTTAGCTGTCACGCGAATGTAGTTGGGCGTAAAGCCTTCCATCTGGCCGTCGGTCACGTCGTCCTCGAAGAGTACTTCGGTTTCGGCACCTAGGTGCTGCTCGTAGAAGTAGCGCTTCTTCTTCTCCGACAACGACCGCAGCATGGTGGTGCGGCGGTGCCGCTCACCGTCGTGCACGCGGCCGGGTAGGCTCGGCGCCAGGGTGTTGGCGCGCTCCGAGTACGGAAATACGTGCAGATAGCTCACGTCCAGCTCGTTGAGGAAGTGGTAGGTTTCCAGGAAATCTTCTTCCGTTTCGCCGGGGAAGCCCACAATCACATCCACGCCGATGCAGGCGTGCGGCATTACTTCCTTAATCAAGGCCACGCGACTAGCGTAAAGCGCCCGGCGGTAGCGGCGGCGCATCAGCCCAAGTATCTTATCCGACCCGCTTTGCAGTGGGATGTGGAAGTGTGGCATGAAACGCTGGGAACTCGCCACGAAGCGAACAATCTCGTCGGTGAGCAGATTGGGCTCGCAGGAGGAAATGCGGAAGCGGTTGATACCATCCACCTCATCGAGGGCGCGTACCAAATCATAAAAGTTTTCGTGCCGCTCGCGCTCGGGGGCCTTGCAACCCGAAGTCCCGAGGTTGACGCCCGTCAGCACGATTTCCTGCACGCCGGTGCCGGCTAGCTTTTGCACGCGTTCCACTACGCTTTGCACGCTGCCGGAGCGGCTCTTGCCCCGTGCCAGCGGAATCGTGCAAAAGGAGCATGAGTAGTCGCAGCCATCCTGCACCTTCAGGAAGGTCCGGGTTCGGTCGCCGAAGGAGTGGGCCGCGTGAAACTCGGTGGCTTCGCTGATCGGGCTAGCATACACCTGGCCCTTGCCATTGGCAGGCTTCTCAAAACCAGCCAGAATATCTACCAGCTGAAACTTCTCGGCGGCCCCTAGCACCGCGTGCACCCCCGGGATTTCGGCAATCTCCTGGGGCTTTAACTGAGCATAACAACCCACGATGGTCACGAATGCATCGGGGTTATGCTTCAGCGCTTCCTTTACCACTTTGCGGCACTTGCGGTCGGCGTGGTCGGTGACGGAGCACGTATTAATAACGTATATGTCGGCAGCCTCCTCAAAGGCTACTTTCTGAAAGCCGCGCTCCTCGAACTGCCGCCCAATAGCGGAGGTTTCCGAGAAATTGAGCTTGCAGCCCAGCGTATAAAAAGCAACTTTTCTGGTGTTCATGAGCTTAACAGGCCTCAAAACCTTGTTCGGAATAGTTCAAGCGTTTTGAGACGTGAATAGTTACATGCTTGCTTCGGGCAGGGGCGAATCCGCCAGCATGTTTCGTGGTTGTTCTTTGCGCCGCTAACAGGTTAGCTAGGTGCCTGAATAATGGCTTGAAATAGCCGCAAAGGTAAGGAATTTATCAGGTTTGGTGGGGTGCTAAGCCTAAGTGGCACTTCAAACTAAAGCTAGCACAACTGGCCGATCACTAGGTTATTGGTTCATCTCAGCACGAAAACTAGTGCTGGTACTGATGCAACACCTGATAGATTCTGATAGGTTCGCTTAGTGCTATAGTAGCAGCACTGAAAGTGTTGTCTCCACAATAATAATTATGAATTTAAAACTATGATATTACCTGTTTTCCCGATAAAAGATTATAAAAATATTTTTAGAGTTTCTTTTCTATTAAAGGCTATTGGCATTCTTCTCTTTGTAGTTTACTTGCAAAATAGAGTTGGCCCATCTTTTACAAGGAGTATAGGAGGGCCCATAGAAATTATACGCCCCACAGGATATTATACTAACTTAATACTAAGATTACTTGCGTCTGGCGTTATCGTGCCAGCTATTATTGGGCTTGTGACGCATAGTATCCTGCGCTGGCGTCATCCCGACTACCAAGCACCTGTTGGCTTATCACTACTGCTATCTATTCTAGTGACGTGGACGTGGGGATTATTAGGCTTTATTATTTATTCCAATTTTCGAATTTCCTATACAGATAGGGGGTACTACTCCCTCGGGATGATTTGTATTCAACTGTATTTGATCATAACAGCAGCAAGAGTTGGCTATTATGAGGCACGTATTAAAAAACTAACAGGTGAGTTAACCTAGCCCTATCGGCTCAAATACATGAGATGGATACTTCTGATAGGAGCGCTACTTGCGGTTCTTCCGACCGTACGCGGGCAGCAATTTTTGGTAGCAGCGTCGGGCGTATTTAAGCCACAGCACAAAAAAGTTCTGCTCGTAAAAGACGCTTCTCTGAACAAGTCACTTATCCTTTTCAAAACAAACTTACACGTTAATACGGATGGCACTCCGATGTCTTATCACCCCTATGACTTGCAAGGGACCACAAAAGCGCTTAATACGATTGGTAATGCTATTGCCGTAAGGAAAAATGGCTCCACAAAGAATTTATGCTTGTCAAAAGAAACGTATAAAGAAGCATTATCAGTATTTGAAAAATACCGCGACTCCAAGTTTCAGAAAGTACCTGCGGGCTATTCAATTACTTGGGAAAATGTATTACTAGCGGAAGAAGTAAATGGCAAGAAAGTTCCGTGTGTAACCAAGAAGGGAGAATATGCAGGGTATTTTAGCTCCGCTACCTCGCTAAAAAATGGATTAACATCCAATAAAGGAGAATGCGAATGCAACAATCAAGTG
>Ga0181456_100066_pt1 | contig 12339 bp, 14 predicted proteins | sample InSIn3SAF170_2_FD_119057 | JGI IMG/M metagenome (GOLD analysis project Ga0181456, IMG submission 119057) | Clean room microbial communities from NASA Spacecraft Assembly Facility at Jet Propulsion Laboratory, Pasadena, California, USA -... ...
ATAGATTCTAGGGGGGGGGATATACGATAGACGTTGATCTTGCGTGCTGCTCACTAGCTGCTTGGGAATACTGTCTGTTGAAGTCTCTTCTAGTCAGTCTCGCCGGTTGGGATTTCCTGCTTGATCGACTGCAAGGGAACGTTGATAAAGGCCGGCGACTTGTAAAGATACGCCGGTAACACAAAATGGAACACTAGATCTGCAAATTGTGGACTTGGGAGCTACGTTGTCGAGCAAATACAAGAGAGAGCAGGGCGTTATTCGGTGACCGTATGTAAGAGATTGGGTAGGACAGCATCATTGACGCTGTATGTCGGCGCGGCTGCTATCGTATTAGGACATATAAAACGACGTGTGGGCCGAAAAAGGGTATGGCGATTGAGTGGTTCGATTACGGAATACTTTTGTTATATTTGTTTATACCCAATAACCTTTGAGAATGGCATTAGCTCTAGGTTACACAGGAATAGTTAAATAAGCGTCAAACACTATTGGAGTACTCAGTGTGATAGGTTCCAATAGACGCATAAGACCTTGTCCAGGCCCTTCACATACTCACCACAGATCCTCTTCGGTTCCGAACTAGGGGGAAAGTCGATCTTTCTTGGCGTTTGAATCCTCGAGAACTTCGTGCGTACCAATCGACTTCGTACCAATCGATTTCCTGGCTGGGTTTTCCGCCGAGACGCTAGGGACCGGATGTGCCAGTCTATAAACAACGCGGAAGGTGTGTGTATTGCGTGGCCCAGTGCTTTCTGCCTCGCGAAGTCATGCGGAATGGTGACTATACGGGCCACCCAAGGCAGGTTTCGAGCCAAGCTCCGCGAAGAGCCTGAGGCCTAATAGCTCGGTCGCCTTTCTGGCGGTTCAATGTTCATGCCATTGGAAATGGCTGATACGGCGGCGGCATACAATGTCTCCGAAGCTCGCAACTGATATCGTGCGTGGAACATGCTTGAAGAAGCGAATCTAGACGAACTAAGAAACTGCTAGACGCCCATCGAGTAACGTTGCCTAGGTACCTTTTCGATCTCGACTCTTTGGAACATTCTTGTCCCTTTGTTGCCCCCCTCGTTCGGAGCCCCTGGCAGAAGCGAGGCACTTCTCAGTGTGGAGGGACGACAGTGCTTCATACCGTCGATCCGCCCCTAACGTATCTTCCACGCGGCCTCGCACTCACTGCCAGTTTGGTATGCTACGGGTAATATTCTCCCCATTATGGCCCTCTCAAATCCCGGGGGGCCGGATGAGTACTTTACAGAACGCTGTCCCCGGTGATCAGCGCGTGGTCGAGGCGGGATCTGTGGGACAAGTGTTCAGTATCATTTAAAGACCTCTCTTTGTCCCCAAAGCAGGATGTTGCACCTCGTATGTACTGTACATACGATACGGACAGCAAAGGCTAGTGAACGTGTCCGTGTCTGAATTTGCTCAAACCTGTTTCACAGCTGGTTTTCAGGTTTTAGGGATCCAGTCCTTTTATGGCGCCAAGTCTAACAAGTTAGTTCGCAAGTCGGACGGGGTGTGTGACAGTGCCGGACCAACTCAACACTCCTTCCCCCATGATACAAACATAGAGCGTAGCTGACCATGAGACTGTCCAGCAAAAGAAAAGAAATTGGAACATTCATGAGCACGTAGATGGGCCGGAAAAGGGACGAAAATGTGCTGGGTTGCAGAGAGAAAAGACCCGCACAAACGCTTGCTGGCAAAGTTCTAGTTTTCGGGCTGGAAACCGGTGGAAGCTATGTCTTGCATGGGGTCTTGGTTTTCTAGAATAGGAATAACTCTAGAGTCGGAGTTTCTTCCGTGTATAAATCGAGGTAGGGGTAGCGAAAAAGTGTTTCGAATATCGTGAGGCTGATAGAAACGGGTTTCAACTCGTATGGGCTGGCTGAGTCGATAGTAACATGGGGGTCCTTAGGGACATTGAGTTAACATATACCTGTTACGCAAACCGAACGCATGCTAAGCTACTATTAGCTGTGATACCTGACGACAAGTGCTAGTTCCATTCCTACTCACCAAACATGAAATTCCAGTCCACGAAACCGAGAGTCTGGAGCGCCTGGAGCGCCTGGAGCACCTGATCGTTGATCGCCGATTATCGCCGTGACTGAACCTCATCGAGCCCATCACTCTAGCTGATGATCACTGCTGTCTCAGAATGTTACTAAGTGCAGGCGCAGATCATGTCGTTTCCAAGAAGGGACCTGCGGACCGCCTTGGGAAGTGTACTGTGTACGGTAGCGCAAATACATTACTATAGTGGAATCCGGTTGTAGTGTAGTTAGTCCCGGGAGCGTAAGGCTGGATGTTGGTGGCCATGCCGAGGCAAAAGCAAATCCGGAAGGGTTCTAGAACGTGGGAACAGGGGGCCCCGTCTACACTACACTACCGGAATCACGACATCGTGTTGACGGGTAAAACGGGTAACGTAGCTCTGTACGCTAGCCTAGACCGTTTATCTGCATAGACCTTTTGCAACAAGTCCCTGATGTACACTACATAGATGGGATCGGATCTGGCGGCCGGGGTTGGGAGTGGAAAGCTAGGGTGTGGAGGAGAGGGCCCCTACCCGAGGGGATCGTTGGGGCCAAACGGTAATTGTAAAACATGAGAGACAATACCTAGGAGAACAATGTGAGGCGAGTGATAACGGAGAGACAATGGAGACGGGTGTGGACCCAACCGTGGTCTGAGACGCAGCGAGTCCTAATGGCGAAGTGTCAGCCAACACCTGTTCCATTCAACCACTTACCTACTTCGCCTACCCACCCATTCATCTGTCCGTGCCATCGATCGACGGATGGCCCATTGTCCCTTCTCGAGCCACTGGTAGCTCAGCGTGACGCACCTTGGAGGCACACGGCGCCGTTTTGGGATGCGATATGGCGAGATGTGAAACGTGGGGGAGATGCCGACCTGAACACCGTTTGGTGCAACCTGAGCTAGGCAGAGACTTTTGTAAAGTACGGTACCCAACTGTATAGATAGGGAAAGCTGCGGCTGTGCGCAAGAGTAGTATGTGTATGTAGTAGAACTGGGCAGGCCCCCTTTCTAAGTTTGTGACCATCGACGGCTGTAGCGTCACATCGCGCGTAGTGCCGGCGGCTGACGGGCTCGGTAACTCAAGGTACTTAGTTTACTTACACGTACCAGTTATATAAGGCTACGGTGTTTAAAATGTGGTTATAGGCAGAATGAATCCGCTTGCGCGAGCTGGATACAGCTGGGATCTCCTCGGATCGTTTTCCTGCAGTAGGTACCTAGGTAGGTAGGTAGGTAGGTAGGTAGTGTAGTTACAATGCTGTCGTCCCAAATGCCAAAAGCGGAACCCCAGCCCGGCAGCAATCTGCGGCTGCGCCTGCAGCCGTCCGGCTCTTCAAATAAGCGCCGGGCTGGCCTTAATTCTTTTTTGGGTTGATGATATCGGATCGAACTGGCCAAGAAAGCAAGAAGACCTACCTACCTAGGTAGCGTAGGACTTCTCCCCGCGGGGCTGCCGCTGCTGGTCAGCGTCAGATTCCCCCCCCGCTCAGGCAGTTTTTTCGAGACGAGACAGAGATGGCGACTGGCTGAAGTTCTGTCTCTGGCAACCAAGTTCGGGCGTGCGAGACACGCGCCTTCAGCCAACGTCTGCCCAATGGGCTGTTCCGAAGCCTGCCATGAAGCACCTGCGCCGTACGCTAAGCACGGGGCAGAGTCTACCGAGAGCTGCTGCCCTTGCCGGACGGCCATCACGGGCCATCAGCTACACGTGGTGGCCAATACGGGACGTCCCGCAATCTGGTGAGCTAGTTCGGCGCCACAGGAGAGCACTTGACGACGGGTGCCCCTTGCAGCAGCTTCTCTAACCTGGAAAATGTTGGTCTGAGCGAGTCTAGGTGAGCAACTGGTTTGGTGTCCATGGTGGTTGTGATGGCTGGGGTGACGGAGAATGGGGAATTGGGCGTCCAAAAAAAGTGAGGGATAATCCGAGAAGTGGTCCGTAATACCGCACACAGCCCTTCCAAATGTTCGGCCCTGATGATACATCGCGGTGGTTCGATGATTACCATGGATGCAAGTCTCACAAAGTGAGACTCTCTTTTTCCAATTCACGGCCGGGAGACTGTTGGCATCATTGGCACCTCTGGAAACCTTTGAGAAATTGGAACCCTGCATTCTTTCCGTTGGATAGTTAGTTACCTGGTAATCAGGTAATGTAGGCCGCCGCCGGACTGGACGGTGGCACTGTGATCTGTATGAATAGCACCCGGAGCTGGAGTACGTCGTGGCTGGTTGAACAAGCCGAAGCGACCTATTTCAGGGCCCTACCCCGCTACGATACGACGGCAGGGACGGCGGGAGTTGGCGGGGAGGCTGTAAATGTGTAACAACCGAGTTGGGGAGGGCTGAAGCAAGAAAAAGGTGGACGATCTCGAGAAGAGGGACGTTTCTACAAGATTTGAAAATAAAATAAAGACAATAAATAAATAAATAAAGACGGCAACAGGGCCTGCTAGGCAGCAGGATGGCGTCATGGCCTGGCTGTTGGCTGTTGGCTAGTTATTGAAATGCTGTTTGCTATTGGCTGTTGGCTGCTGGCTGCTGGCCTAGCTGCTGGCCTAGCCCGTTGGTCCAGCCGTCCAGCCAAGGTCGCATCGCGCTGGGGAAAGATGATGCCATAGATAGCCGAGCTGGCTTGCATTCTGTGTCAAATAGATCGATACCGGGACGTGATCTTGGGAGTCGTTGAGAGAAAACGCCTGGAACTGCCCTCCTGAGGGTTATCGGTCAGAGCGACCCATTCCCCGGGCGTCCAGCTTCGATAATAGAGGAGAGTGTGTGCGGAGCAACGGCAATGGCGGGATACATTGCCGTATGCGGGTGACGGGCGAAGAATAGGCCCAGAGCAAAACAGGACCATTGAAAGGGAGAACAACGGGGGGAGAATGATAAGGGCCGAGACGGCCCTACGAATATACAGTAGAGAGGCGCGGGCGCGTAGTAAAGCGAGTACAGCAAGTACAGCAAGTACAGCAAGCACAGCAAGTGCTTCGCACACTGGCGGCTGACCGCCAGATGGCCACAAGCACGATGCGGACTGCCGCTGTTGATGGATAGTAATTACCAGGCAAGGTAACTTGATCCGTAGGTAGGTAGTTACACAATAAGGTAAGGTAGTTTGGCGACGTCGTAGTTACTAGGTAGGTAGGTAATTAAGGTAAGGTAGATTAGAGTGGCACATTACCTACACATGTATCTTACATACCTAGGTAGGTAATGGTACGAATACATATTTATCTAGGTATCTTTTACCGGTACATGTCCCATTCCTCGTGGCAGACGGCACCGAGGGCACCCATGAGATGAGGTTGGATCTGCTGGGCCCGTGCACCATCGGTTGTTGCTTGACGGCTTGTGGAGAGTCTGACCAAGGCGCACCTATCAACATTATGTATGCAGTAATAAGGTAGGTTTTAAGGGTATGTGTGTGCATATAGTAGGTATTTTAGGTAGGTAAGGTAGTTACATGCACCCGGGCAGTACTTGCTAATATAGGTAGGTAGGTACTAATATAGTCTCTGATGCTGTGCAACCATGAGATGAAGGACATCTTGTCTCTTCTCTTCGGCAACGAGAGTCGATCTGTTTGTAAAAATGGCAAGGCTTTTGCTTTCCGTCTTGGCGAAGCATGATGGTATATACCTGTGGTTTTCGATGAATACCTTACCTATGGGCTGAGCACAGATCAGTGTAATAAGGTACATATGCATGTATATGTATGTACATGCCTAGGTACACTAACTACCCAAGCACCCAAGGTAGCAAGGCACTGATCGTTTAAGGCACTGAATTTCGGTGCTATGCCTTCCCACCCTGGGGATCATCCATGTATGTATGTATGTATGTACACTACACGACATAACGTTACCTTTAGCGCACACTAGGTTACGGAGAGCGATGATCGCTGATGCGTGATGGGCGGAACTTGGCAGCGACGATTCTTGCGGCTACACTAGTAATCCGTATGTACACTACATACATAAGCACTTAGGTAGCGTGTAAGTACCTAGGTACTGTATATATACATATATATGTAGTGTATGTAGGCTTTGCTACGATTGGACCTGCTATTAATAGCCCCTGGTGTTGCGGCGCAACTGCACAAAGTTACGAATAGTAGTGTACATAATCCGTAGTCATCAACGTCGTACAACTACCAGCAGCTGCTACCAGGTGCAAGCTCCGGGGAAGGGGGACACAGTCTTTTGGATTACCTACAGACGATGAGTGCCTTCAAAGTAGTTGAGAGCGACCCTCTTTCATTTGTGATATGTCCACGGATTATTACAATATGTAAAGTAGGTAGTGTACATACTATTACATGGATACCATCGCAAATATCCTGATCCCACCAACACCTGCAAAGTCCGTTAGACTGTCCCCCGCCATTCCGTCATCTCGGGGACTTGTGGGCGTCGGGTCTTAGTCACCGCATTTGTACTTTGTGCCACCGTGACAGACCACATCCCCAACTACGTAACAAACTATTATGCACCGTAAGAGCGCATGATGATTTCTTACCTCCACATGCACAGCAGGCTGGAGCTGGAGGAAGATTTCAGATTCAATCCTTACTGATACAGACTCCGTCTGACGACATGGACTCGGCCAAGTTACAAGCGCCAGTTGCGGGGGAATCGAGTGCATAATACTAGGTATGTACACTATGTAGTACATACCTACTTACACATATGTACGATATTACACTAGTACTGTACACTACGATATATACGTACCTGGTAGTGACTAGCGTTTGGTAGCGTTTGGTTTGGCGCACGACCACCGGGAGAACCCGCAGAAACCAGGCACCCACGTCCGTACCCTGTAAGGATCACAGATGAACCTTGCGGGTGCGGGCGCCCCACCATTTCCACTGTTTCCATGCGGCGGCATGGCGCCATTTCCATCATCCATGGGGGTTCTCCTTCCCGATCTGGTCCATCTTGTTCGTCTTGCCCATCTTGCCCATCTTTCCCATCATCACCTCCGGGGCTCTTGCCCATCCCATGGTCTCCAGTTCTGGTCTCGTCCACAGGCAGACACCCAGCTTCCATTCAGACGCTCTCCTGCTCTCCCTCTCTCTCTCTCTCTCCTTTCCCCATCCTTTACAACCGATTCATCGTGTCTCGAAACAGCATACCGGCGAAGGCTGAGGGCAACACTGCCCTGAGCAGACAATATCGATGATCGAACAATCGCGTCCCGGTCAAAGCAAAAAAAGGTCACACAGCTGTACTTTGTACACACATGCGTCGTAATAACCCGAGTAAGTAGGGTAGGCTGGGTACTGGGTAGGCAGGTACCTAGTAGATCCATACTACCTGTACTACCTTACTACCTGTACTACCATACTACCCATAGTTACTATCCACCATCACACCACCCTGCCTTTGCCAAAGAGGCTGTGGAAGCTAAAAAGAACACCCGGATCTCGAACCAAGCGGCCAGCGGCCAGCGACCAGCGACCGACTGCAAGTACTGCAAGTACTGCAAGTAGTTACTGCAAGCCATGATTGAAGCGTTGGGGTGGCGTCGACGCAGAGGGCTCGATCGGGCGAATCGGTAGCTGCCAACTACTGCGTAAGCGCTCGTCCCCGTTTCTGATCGGTGTTCGGATCGACTACCTACCGAGCTACCTTGCCTCGAGTCGACCTTACCTACCCAGCTACCTACTGTATCTTGCCTATGTACCTTGTTCTAGTATATGTACGAAGTACATGTGCCTACCCTCCACTGTGTATGGAGTGTAACTGGGTACTCTGTGTACGGTAGTACAGACCTAAGACATCGGGCATCCATCGCTACTTCAGCAGTACCTAGCAGCAGGCTGTCATCACCTACACTACTGTGGTATGGGACCTCACATGGAGGCTCACTCCGCCGTTCCCTTTTGTCGTTGCTGCCCTTTCTTGTGCGGTTTGGCGCTTATCTCGACCTGCTTCTGGGCTGTCACACCCAAGCTCGGGCTACACAGGACACTGCTAGTGCAGACTCGGGCTAGCCTCCTATACAGTAGTTGGCCCATCTGCGCCGGCACTAATGCCGGAACCTCCCTCCTCCGCCATTCACGCGTTTGTACGCAGAGACACACCGACACTCACAGACGCAGAGACACACCCTCAAGAAATCAGCATCGTCGTGAAGGGCCTATTACCACTGCATCGCCATTTTCATTTCCTCTGCTGTCTGCTGTCTGCTGTCTGGTGTCTGGTGTCTGGTGTCTCGGAAGATGCACACACAGGACAGTGCAGTCAGTCGTCGTGTGCATCCGAGTGCGCTGCCATGCGTACAAGCAAACTTTGCCAAACTAAACTGCTCTCAAGAGTCGGCTCGCGCTCTAGACTGCTACGCTCTAGACTGCTGCGTTCAACTTACCGTGTGCTTTCATCTCGGGTCGTACGGGCTGAGGAGCTGACGGTCTTGGCAGGAAGAAACGGTCGATCGACCAGTGCCGTGCACTGATCCGTGCCTATATCCGGACAAGAAGGCCGAGCAGACTGGGCTCTACCAGGACTGACTTAGGGCCGTCCCCGGCGACCTTTATGCAGGTCATTGTCTCGGGCAAACACCCGGGGTGTCTCTCGGAAACCCGCCCCCAGCTCTTCGTTCGCCAAAGAAGCCCGGTGCAAATCTCGGTGCGGTTCAGCTTGCCGAACTCCCGAAATCGGATAGTGCTCATGAGCACGATACACTGCACCGGCCAGCCACAACAGAAAGCATCTGGCCTTCTTATCAAGCCCCCGGCGGCCTTTAATCTGCGGCTGCTGAAGAGGTTGGAAGACGCGGGGGATAGCACCAAAAGGATCTGCTACCCGCTGCTACGCCCATTCTCAAGACGCGCCAACTAATTAACGCAAGGTAGGACCTCAAATACTAATGGGGATGGCCCCAGGCTGCCAGATGGCTAGGCGCCGGGCGCTTGCGAACTTGCAGTCCTGGGACTAATAAGGTGTGTAGCCTGTCCATGGCTTCACCATCTGCGTTTCTGGGTTTTCTCTGGCTCTCCCTGCCAAAACTATCTAGGTATGCATGTACTGTACATACATACATACATACCTGCGTCTAAAAACTGCGAATATTGTTCGTGGTACGATACGCTATTACTGGACTGATCCGTATCAGGTAGCAGTTGGCTACCTAGTGGCTTCTTCTTCTGCGACTGCCACTGCCACTGCAACCCGACGCTACACTACTGTGCACTGGGCTGGACCCGTATTCAACGAGTAACCGTTGTCTTTCCCGGCTTCCAACTGGAAAGGCCAACCAAAATAGGATCTCACTGATAATAGGCGGCGCGGGGGCTTGGTTGGCCAATGGCAGATGCGAGGCGTCTGAGCCCCTATCCGCACTATGCACATGGGACCGGGTTCACCTCCAGTTCCCTAAACCCGCTGCTCGCAGGTGTAACCCTTCTTGTGCTCCCCGAACCTCCCTTCCACCCACGCCCGCTCCGCTGGTGGCCATGTGCTCTCTGTACATAGTAGGGCCGTCAGCTGTAGGGCCTGGGGAGTGCGGGTGTGCGGGTGTGCGGGTGTGCAGGTGTGCAGGTGTGCACACTCCCCCGTAGGGCTTGGTGTCTCCGCACTACTTTTGCGCTTGCACATTCTGCAATTCGTCTAAGACGCGGTGTAAGTGGCCCTACCGATCCCCCACAGACCAACAGTTCAAGGGGACGAGGATATGGTCGATCTATAGATGCGACGCCCAGCGTGTTTCTGCCAACCGCTCCGTAACTATATTCTGTATATATCCGTACAGAGCCACTCAACGCTGAAATAGTCTTTGCAGTGATAGCCCGTCTGGCGTACTATGTATGGGATGTACGAAGTACTGTGCGAAATACATACATATATGCATACCTCGAAGTTGCTGCGGAGCTCGTACAGGAGGATCCTAAGTTATACCTTCACGGCAGTGGCCATGGAATTCCAAGACCTAATTTAGAGCTCCAGGTAGGGAAGTACACACATGCACACAATAAGGTACCTGGCAACGTACAGGTGTTGAATAAAGCGTGGACCACACCCCTTTCCGCCTCCCATCATCCCCCAGAGATGTAATATGGTGCGTGCACCTTATGTGGAGGTTGCATTTCCTTGGGCAACTGACAATAGGGTGAGACAGGGCAGGCCTATGAAAAGTCACCCGGAAACAAAGGTACCTGTCTGCACGAAGCACGGTACTTGGAACGCAGAGCATGCTCCCGGAGACAAGACCCGGCGAGGCCAAAACGGCTGCCGTTCACGAGTTTCGACCAGCACCAGCCCTGCCAACCGGTCCTCCACGTTCCACAAAACGATGCGAGCGGCATCGACCAGGTACTGTGCTGTATTGTTCAACGCGTTCGGATCTGTACGTACGGAAGTGCATCGACCTGCTACGCCCTGGGATGATGCAGCAGACGGAAACCCAGCCAGTAATTAGCGTATGATCAACACGACGAGGCTTTCTAACGGACGCCCCTGTTCGTAAAAACCTCGTAAGGTTTGACATAGTTTCGGAAGATACCATTTGAACTGTTTTGTTCAACACCTCACAGCCCTCCTCTTCCCTATTGCTCCATTCGATTCGGCTAAACGCCGAGAGCCGGCAGCAATGAGATGAGAGTTTTGGCACACTGCCAGTGTTCCTTCCTTGCACAGTCGGACAGCACACCTGACCGAACGACCTATATGCAGGGCTTGCGAGCGATGCCGCCTGGGTTCGGACGACGAAGGGCGACGACCTAGTTGTTGTCTTGTGTGTAACGCGATCCGCATGAAAGCTGCCACCCCTTTGTGTTGGACAGCAGGGTGTGTGGTGCTTACTGCACTGCGCGCAGGTGCTGCAGGGCATTTTAATGATACAGGTGTGGTCTGCAAGAGGGACGGTCTCCAGCTGCTGCCTGCGCCTCCCGTCTCTCTCGGATTATTATTACCTTTAGACGAGCGAGCCCGCCAGAGAGAGGGCCTTTGGCAGATGGGGGGACACAGAGATGCATAGGTTCCATGGGCTGGCTACGCTCCCTTGGCCAGTCTTCCCCCCCCGCTGCTGCGACTCTTCAGACTGGTACCTACCTACATACTCTACTTTTCGGTGCCGAGCGGGATTTTTCGGTAGAGGGTGATTGGCACGAAACTCTGGGCAGCAGAGGTTTAGGTAGGTACCCCCTCATGCAGCGCTCCAGGTAGCTGGTCACGGCTCGTCGAGTCCGACCGTTCCTATTACCTTGTCTCTCACCAGCCAGCCCTACGAGGGGAGGAGTGGGGAATGTGGCCTATGGTACATACCTGCCGACCATGTCCCTAAGGTCGGTGGGCAAAGGTGTTGAGAGGGAAGGGGAAGGGACATGTCGAGCAGCAGCACCGCGCAGTGTCGCGGCACACGGCTACAGATGATGACCTGGCGTTTCCAAGACGAAAGCGCAAGAGCACCTTGTGTGTGTACCTCTATGCATGTATGTACCTCGTACAGTAAGTATGTACATACGTGCTTCCAATTCCCCAGAATTGGTACCGGAAACTCGACGTGTCAGACATGGTCCTGGACCATCCATCAGTGTCCATCGATTGCGACGGTTTCGCCCGCTTGGGCCAGGATACCTTGACGTTATGCTGCCAGCAGAACAGAGACGGAGAGAGGCGTCTAAACTTGTCGCGCGGTTGTCTCGTGTCGCGACTAACGCGGCGTGGGTCACCCTGTGGTACGGATGATTATGGACAACGTTACCGATGCCGGCTCCTCCAGCCATCCATGGCCCATGGGATGGCCCGTGGCGCCCTGGCAAAGATGGGAGAAGCCACCAGATCGTGCATCGCCAGGCCCCGCGCGGCAAGAACGAATGGAGAAGGGAAGGGCGGGTTGGGGCCGGGTACGGGGTACTTGGTAACTACACTACCTGGAACACGATGCCGCAGATTTGCCATGTAATTATTATCGCAGGCAGGGGCTGCTTCGTTCACTACTGTATGTACACCACACTAGGTACTGCGTACCTGTCGACGTTCTCGGGACCCGGGACGGCGTATGTATGTATGTACAATACATACATCCATAATTACACCACACTCCACGCTATCCTAAACCGTCGGAGTAAGTATCCTGCGTCCATTCTGGGCGTTCCCATCCGACGAGATAGACTTACTTTGTAACTGCGAAGACTCTGTACGAAGATAGGTACGTACGTGGTAATCCGTATGTGTGTACGCAGTACACTCCAATATGTACGGACGAGACTGACTAGCCAGCCCCCCCTGCAATAATAATTACATGGCAAATCTGCGGCATCGTGTTCCAGGTAGTGTAGTT
>Ga0181456_100069_pt1 | contig 11820 bp, 5 predicted proteins | sample InSIn3SAF170_2_FD_119057 | JGI IMG/M metagenome (GOLD analysis project Ga0181456, IMG submission 119057) | Clean room microbial communities from NASA Spacecraft Assembly Facility at Jet Propulsion Laboratory, Pasadena, California, USA -... ...
GGCATCTTCCCAGAATGTTCGTGCCACTGCTAGGTAAAGAGGAAGCAAGTCAAGAAGCAAGGATCTAAATGACCCGCAATGTTCGTTACACTGAGAGGTAAGGGTCCGCAGACTGCCCAATGATAAGTAGGCAAGTGTCGTTCTGAAAGGCTAGTTTTTATATAATCAAATGCCCGATCAGGGCCTGTTTGGTATAGCTAGTACGTTATAGGTAGTATACCTCGTATAAGCTCTTACTTAGACGTATACCCAGTAACCCCAGGACTGCCAGGATAGGCTTTACCAAGAGAGAAACTGGCTAGGTATACCCCGCATTACCTATACCACGTATACCTCTTCCTAGCTAACCCCCGTATAAGGTCCACCCCGCTATTAGGCTTATCTGCCCAGCTCTCTAGACCGCACTATCCGCAGCTATCTCCACCGCGTTATCTGCCCAGCGCTCTAGACCGCACTATCCACTGCTATCTATGTATGTCCCGTATCACTGGCAGGTTCAAGTCAATCCTTTCATTCAATGCTTTCCATGACCAGAAGCTCGTATCAAAGGCAGTTTCAAGTCAATCCTTTCATTCAATGCATTAGTGTGTAGGTTATATATGTAAATATGTCATACCAGGTATATATCGTTTACTGGGTATGGCTGGAATCAAGGGAAGTAGTCCTCAGCATGCCCCACCCCATTGAGTTAGGGCGTGGGCAATCGTTCAAGACTGCGCTGTCCAGCGCTTACGTTGAAGCTCCTGTTGATTTAGTTCATAAGAAGCTCGCCCAGGATCTCTTCTTCTGAGATCACCCATATCCCGCTGCATCTAAACTGGTTGGAGAGTAACTGCCTCGTCATATCAGGTGGTTAGAGAGAACCTTCCCAGCAATCCCAAGCCAGTGAGCTTTTTTTATAATCCGCAATATAACCATCCGATCCGATCGGTTAATGGGCCCGATCCAGCTGTCCAATCTGATTGAGCAATAAATTCCTCCCTCCCTATTGTGTGGAAGGTAAGTAACTCGATCACGAAGATAAGACTCTGGATCACGATCTGGAACATAATAAACGGCTTCATCTCCTTGCACTAGGAAGCGCAAGCCCCTCCGGGACCTTCTTTCTCCCTTCCTGACACTGCCTGCCTTTCCTGGTGAAGCGGCAGCCTGGCGACTCGCTATTGGCCTTTCCGGTGCCTGCTGGATAAATAGAGAGATTGGAACCAGACCAGACCAGAGGGAAAGGGAAAGGGGCCCCAGACAAGAGGTAAAGGGAAAGGGGATGCCAGAGGGAAGGGGTTGCCAGACCCGATAGGCTGACTGAGCCAGACCAGACCAGAGGGAAAGGGAAAGGGGCCCCAGACCAGACCCGAGGGGTTGCCTGACCAGACCAGAGGGAAAGGGGAAAGGGGTTGTCTGACCAGAGGGAAGGGGTCAAAACCGTGAGGCTAGCTAGAACCTGTGGTGGCTAGACTTTGGCTTGATGAACTAATCGGAGCTGTAGAGGGAAAGTACTCGGTCGGAGATGCGTGATCGAAAGAAAGTCAATTCGATCAATTATTTGATCAATTATTAGATCACATAAGTCGCTTACTTATTTCTAAGGTATAAGGGTGATTTTCTCCTCCGTAAAAGCGTCGCAGTTGGCCGTCGCAGTTGCCTTACCAGAAATATCAATTTTCCCTCTTAAAAAGCGTCGCTGTTGGCCCTCGCAGTTCGCTTACTAGAAATACCAATTAATGAAATTATCCAATGAAGCAGCGGAGGACACGGGTTCAATTCCCCTTATAAGCTCTGCTGAGGTAAATGCCTCAGAAGCTCACCTAACTAACTAACTAACTATATAACTATCTATCGTAGGCAGGCTGGGCTGGCATATAATTGAAAAAGGCTTCTTAAAACAAAAAGTTGAAAATGTGGCCCCTTTAAATAGTAACTAACGCTCTTCTCCAGAAGCCTAATAATTCCCCCTTTGGCCGCTGCTTTCCTTACCGGCCAGCCAACCCGGAATCCACCATATCCATCTTTAGCCCCTCACTACATTAGGAAAGGAAGGAGCAGCTATTTGTAGTGCTGCTGGCTGGGTCTTATGACCAAGTGCAAATGACCAAGTGCTGATGGGTCGACTAAGTCAGCTGCTTGATGAACCGGCTAGACAATGGATGGCTAGACGTGTGTGTGTGGCTAGAGAGAGTGGGACTAGCACGTGAGGCTAGGGGCGAATACAACGACTATGTGCAACGAACGACTATGTGAGCAATAACATCACACCCATTGAGACCATGTTTCCACCGAACGAGATTAATTGAGTTTCCCAAGTTCCCACCATAATAGATTGAGTCAAGCACCAATACGGGGCACATCTAACCAACACGGATACGGTACGCAATGATCGACAGACACTGCGAATCACACCTACCTGCTAATCGATTGAACTTGCCGACGATTCAGCTTCGCTTGACTAACCCAACCCACGACTATTCTGCTTCGCGATAAAATAGAACCTATATTAGTATTCTGCTTCGCGATAGAGACAAGAGCTACGAACCGGAGACCTGACCTGCTGATCGATCTCTTGCGTATCGATCTACCCGTATTGACCTCTCTTGCTAACTGCCTGATGATATATTCTCCATCTCTGCCTTAGATCTAATGATGCCTTATATCTTATATCTCTACCCTCTTTTTTCTTTCGACCTGGAGAAACAGCCCACCCAGAACTAGGGGTCTCACCTAAAGCCTACACACACAACCGGTCGGGGACCAACAGCAGCCCAAAGTTCTCTTTTCACCCTGTTACCAAATGCAGTTACCTAACGCCCACGGTTATTGAGTCAACCAGTTCACACCCAGCCGGTCCCAATTGCAATCTTATGCCAAATGCTCAGTTCCATCTGCTGCTGTTCTATCATCAACCTGCCCAAACGGAATAAGTTATTCTCTCCTCACCCAAGCTTGCGGGCTTGCGGGCTAGATGGAGATGGCGCGCAGCGTTTTACACCGGACGAGGTAAGAATATATATATATGTTGCATGTTTCGGGGTTGGAAACGATTAGAGAACTGCCTGGCCTTACTGAGCGGACAGATTAGGAGGTATGAGGAAGAGACCAGAAAGAGCACCTCTACAAACAGTAGCATTTACCTACCTGCGGACTCCACATACCCATCTGGACACCCTCACAGTGAGTGCACTCGGAGTTCTCAACACGGGACGGGGTGGCGCAACGGGAAAAGTGAACAGTTCAGAGGAAGTCCACAGTTCAGCTCTTGCCTAGTTTGACTGACCGATCCGACCTTGCCCGGATAGCAATTGATTGATCGAGTGATTGATCGACGGCCAGCATCTTGGGGGTTGTGAGGCCCAAAGGACGAACGACTGTCAACAGAAGGAAGGTTTATTCCCTATCGGGCACGCAGTGGGAACTGAATGAAACCGAACGAACCGGCCTGATATCTTCGATCTTGCTAACTGTTCGTATCTCGATTGCTGACCGTCTCTCTATCAATGCCCGTCTATTCCCTCTCTCTACCTGATATCTTCGATATTTATACCTGGCTGGATCTTGATTTATACCTTTATATCGATTGATACCCGGATCTCTCTTATCCGTATCTCTCTCTTCTTGCGAACTGGAGATAATGAACTTGCCACTGTTTGCTCGCTTTCCCATTGATTTCCCCCATCATGAAACAGTGAAAACACCGAAAAAAGTGAACCCGCCCTCTCGATGGCGGCCCTCTCGATGGCGGCCCTCTTCAATTTACTTATTGGGTGGGGGGGCTTATGGTCGAGCACCTAAAGGTCCTTATCAGTCGAGCACCTAAAGGTTAGGGTTTACTTATTGCCCCTCTCAAATAAGTAACCAAAACAGTCGAGCCTGCTTACGCATCCTCTGATGGCGGCCCTTATGGTCGAGCCCCCTAAAGGGTCCTTATCAGTCGAGCACCTAAAGGTCCTTATGGTCGAGCCCCCTAAAGGGTGATGGCGGCCTCTCGATGGCGGCCTTATCAGTCGAGCACCTAAAGGTCCTTTTGGTCGAGCACCTAAAGGTTCAATTTACTTATTGGGTGGGGGGGCTTATGGTCGAGCCTGCTTGCGCATCCTTATCAGTCGAGCCTGCTTACGCATTCAATTTACTTATTGGGTGGGGGGGCTTATGGTCGAGCACCTAAAGGTCCTTAACAGTCGAGCCTGCTTACGCATCCTCTGATGGCGGCCCTTATGGTCGAGCCCCCTAAAGGGTCCTTATCAGTCGAGCACCTAAAGGTCCTTATGGTCGAGCCCCCTAAAGGGTCCTTATCAGTCGAGCCCCCTAAAGGGTGATGGCGGCCTCTCGATGGCGGCCTTATCAGTCGAGCACCTAAAGGTCCTTTTGGTCGAGCACCTAAAGGTCCTTATCAGTCGAGCCTGCTTACGCATCCTTAACAGTCGAGCCTGCTTACGCATTCAATTTACTTATTGGGTGGGGGGGCTTATGGTCGAGCACCTAAAGGTCCTTATGGTCGAGCGAGAAATCCCTGCTGATTCAACTTGCTGCTTGACGAAGGTAGGTCTCTTGCTTTCTCGATCTTTACATCCCTGCAGATGAAGAGGAACTTGACACGGGTTTGCTTGCTTTCTCATTGCTCCCCATGTTCCCCACCGGAAGAGAGATGACCCGCGCCATACGCAAGAGAGTGGATAGTTTTGCTAGAGTGAGGCCTAGCTCGTGGTGTTGCTAGAGTGATAGTTTTACCTAGCTCGTGGGGCAAGGGACTATGTGCTGTGAACGATTATGTGCCCGGGACAAGGCTATGTGCTGTGGTTTCAGTGAATGGCTTTTGTGAATGGCTTTATGTGCGCAGCGAACGGCTTTGATTCGGTTGGTTAGTGGCGTATGTTTACACCCAGCACAGTACAGCACACGGAAAGCTACGGCTAATGGCTTACGGCACACAGCTTACGGTACGGCCATTCCAGCAGTCCATTCAGATCAATGCCAGAACCCATAACGAGAGTTGAGTGAGGTGCAACCACCTTACAAATTATTGCATTACCTGGTGCAACTAACCACTTCTCCATGCCTGGTGGGTGCAACTAAAAAGGCGAAACCATGGCAGGATAGGAAGGAGTTACAGCATACCCGTTATGTTAAAGCCAGTTCACCTCTTTCTAGACTCTCATCCCTCCAGCCTATCAACTCTGCCTTGGAACTAGACTTTGAAACCTATGCCTCAGACCTAACCCTTGGTTTCTATTTACCTGAACGAACGAGGAGGGAGATCTATAGCCAGCCCTAGAGACCTGGAATCACCTAGTTTGGGTCAGGACATGTTTAGCCTTACAAGCTGTCACGGGTGGATAGCGCCTTACCTTTCTCTTTTACTCCCAGAACCCTAGACACTTTGGATGGAATTACCTTTACCCACACACATATTAGACCAGGAAATGAAGTTGCTGTAGGGAACTCTTTATACCTTTCTCATACTACCCAATGAAATACACTCTATAGTTGCCGTCCTAGAACTTGAGGTCTTACAAGTTGTTTCCTGTTAGAGCCACTCCTAGAAAGACCGAAGAAGCAGCACCTTATTAGGGAATAGGGGATAGGGGATCACTAGAAGCCACGAACACACAAGTTGCTGGAAGGTATGGCTCTTAATACCTCTTCGTTTACTCTTTCACCTGCTAGACAGAGAGATATATATTGAATGGATGGGGATGGGGAGACCCAATCAGACACGTTGTCACGAAGGAAGAATGCTTACCTTAATAGCCAGCCCCAGGTTGATCGGAGGGAACGAGTCTTACCCTTTCATTTATTTATGCCTGGAACCCTATAAGTATGGATGGGGTGCTGCCCACTAACCCATTCATTGGATCCAGCCAGCCAATCACACGAGAGTTGCTCATAATACCTTGTTTCAGCCCTAGCCCCGTCATTCTGAAGAACCTCCGCCACGGTAAAAGGGCCAATCTCGTAGGGAGAATGTAATGAAGATGACCGGAGGCAGGGGAAAGATGTTCCTCTCCCCCTTGTCGAGAGTTCGATTCCTCACCAAAGTGCCGCCAAGGGTGAGCCTGTCGTGTGAGGAGAGGACCCGGTAGGGGGCTCGACCAAAGGGAGAGGAACAACTCTCTTTTGGGGGAGGGGCCCCCGCCATCAACTTGAAGAACTAAAGGAGAGGCCCGGTAGGCCCGGTAGGGGCTCACTATTCATATGGTGAGGGACTCACTATTCCGATGGTGAGGGAAACAGCTCAAATAGTAAGTCAAAGTTGAAGAAGTGCCGCGGGTGGGGGAACAAACAGATAAGTACGGTGATTGGATTAAGGTCGCTATTCTTATTCTACGCGTCATTTCGACACTTTCTCGAGCAGACCACAGTGCATATATTATATATGTCATTATGGTCTGTCGATCGATCGATTTCGCTCACTTCTTCCATTCGTTTCTTCCAGTCATGATGCGCAAGCAGGCTCGACCATAAGGGTGAGGTAACGTGTGAGGATAGGGTGTTAACGCTAACCATTCATATGGTTAGGAACAACTCTCTTTTGGGGGAGGGGCCCCCGCCATCAACTTGAAGAACAACAGGCCGCCATCGCCGCCATCAATTCGATATATTATATATGTCATTATGCATGAATGACTTGCGTTGCTCAATATTCCAATAGGAAGTCAAGGTTGAAGAACCTCCGCCACGGTCAAATGGCCAATCTCGTAGGGAAAGATGTTCAAACCTCCGCGTTATTGGGTGGGGGTGAGCAAGCGAACTCTCGACAAGGGGGAGAGGGACGTAGTCGCTTGTCCGCATCGGGCAAGGTACGAAATAAGGAAGGACTAAAGGGGTTGTGCAAACTGTTCGTTCTATCCAGATTGATGGTGCAGGATCCACGAAGGACACCAACCCTCTATACTGTCAGTGAATCGCAAAGGCGAATATACCAATGACACCTGGCCTAAAGACTAATGAAGAATGAAGAGCCATTCTGGATAGTGGGGCCAGAAGGATGAAGGGATGTTCAGACATAGTGCTTGAGAGGCATATTCCAACTATGTTTCAAGGCACACTTGTAAGGGAATTACCATTGGTCTGCATGTCCTAAGGGTAAAGTCATTGAATTAAGCACCCTTCCAAGATCAGGAAAAACGAATCTGCTCCTTGTAGATGCTGCGCGTAGTGGGTTTAAATGCTGCAAGTGAAATAACAAGTACTGGTGGAGATTGCCCAATAGAGGACAGGTTGATCTCTTCCAATAGTAGAAACGTGAGAAGTCAAAGTAAGTTAGAGGTGGTTTAGGCCTACGAAACAAGGTTGACAGCGCTTGGGGTTTAACCTTTTGTTCTCCCTTATAAGCATAAAGTAAACCCAGGTCCGCACCTAAGTTCAATTGAGTGAAATGGCTAACTAATAACTAAAGTGGGAACTACATCCTGGGGTTCGGTTCAAATGTTAGGAGGCAGTTCCATAAACTGTAGTTAGAGTCGATCCTTCTTACTTGCGGTAGTCGATCGAGCCTCTCCGCTCCTAATTGCAGTGAAAGATAAGAGGAACTTTAGTTGCTCGACCACCGGGAGAGGAGGGTGCATTGTAATATAAGCAAATGAACTGATCTTCCTTGCCCCCGGAGGGACAAGCGGCTTCGCACCTTCTATGTGATCCAAGTGAGAAAATGTTCAAAGAGTGATAAAATTACAGTTCGAGTGAGGGGTATTGAGACAAGCTACTATGAAATATGTTAGGTAGTATCATTTGAGTCAGTCTTAGTTAATGATTAGTAGTCTTTGTCTTAGCAATTAATTTGTAATAGTAACAGGCTAGTCGTAATCCCCACCACTTTGGAGAGTTAGTTCTTCCATCCGACCGAGTAAGTTCCTCAACTTTCCTATTGTTAAGTTGAGCCCCTGCGTTCCTCCATGCACGCGTAAGAATGATTTGGATGTTATATCATTCCTCGACTTTATATGTGATCTCAACCAATGTAATGTGTTTCCATGCTGTATGACATACGTGATAGTTCGCTAGGCCAGCCAAGGTACTAAACATCTAACCGGCTCCGAGCTATCCCTCTTCTACAAGCTATCCCAGAAAGACCGCATAACAGGTAAGTCCGGCCAGGCAAGCTATCATGAAAAGGTAAGTCTGATGAGGCAGTGAATAGCTAGTTAGTTTTCGGGACAGTCAATGCGAGGATCAGTAATCAATGCAAGGATCATAGGTAAGTCTGGGCTGCCCATGCAAAAATAGACAGACTATCTATCAAATATATTCCACGGTTGTTCCTCATTCTTCTACCAGTGCTCCTCTTCATAGCGATATCCCGGCCGTGCAAATAATATGTATATAGTTGGTTTGTCGGTCGTAGCTAGTAATCATAGTAAGTCATCATAGTAAGATTAGGCATAGCGCTTGGGTTGAGCCCGGCAAATGAGAGTCCAAAAGGCAGTCAGCAAATAGTGAAAAGGTATGTCCGGGCGGCAAGGAAACAAAAGGTAAGCTATCATAGGGAAGCTATCGGCCAGAGACAAGCTATAAAATAGAAAGTGTTCGCTTGTAAATACGTATGTAAGATAACGCCCAACTCTAAGTGAAATGAATGATGATTGTTACAAGCATCGATCTTCTTTTCTTTCTTTCTTGATTTCTTCCATAGTTTCTCCTGCGGGCGACTAAGATTGTTTGTTCATTTCTCTGAAACCCGGCAGGGACTCGGATAGGAATACCCATGGGTCGAGGAGAAGATTGCTTCAGTAACTCCCTTCTATGCCCCCCTGCCTCGCCTCTTCGAAGAAGTGACTGCCGGTGGTGGATCTGGCTTCGAATATCCATCATCTATTATATACGTCTTAACAACTGATAGTACCGGTCGAGCCCACCTATGTGCATTCTTGATTTACCCACCTGGATACGGCTTAGTGGGGGCATGTGATCCGATATCTCCTTTATGGTACGGTGGATCGGGTGGGGAAAGGAGAAGGAAGCAGGAGAGCTTAAGGCAGAATAGAGTTCAATCGACCCAGATGGCTGCCACCATGACTCTTAGAAGCTGCTTTCGACTTCACTTCCCATTGCAATGAATCGATTGAAAGGAGAGAGACTTCAACCAAAAAGACGTATACAATAGTAGTGCGAGGGAGGAGCGGAATAAGCTGGAATGCTCTTGTCCCCTCGACCTTCAGTTAGTTGTTTGGCTTGGCCATAGGTGGGACTTTAGAAGCTTGCCGGGGGTCATGAGGCAGGTCGATCACCAGCGGTAGGATGAAGCAGCAGCAGCAGCATTGAACCCAGCCCAGAATGTTCCGGAGAAGGCGAAAGCCAAAGAACAGAAGAGCTTCCGAGCTGAAATGCTTTGCTGGCACAGTCGAGAAAGGAAGGTCCCGGAGGGGCTTGCGCTTCCTAGTGCAAGGATGATTTGTCATGTTGTTATATACGTATGCCCGGGTCGAGTGATTCATCTTGTGGTTGTTCGAGCGAGCTTACCAGGGTTCTGCCCCATTGATTCACTCTTCGCCTCTGTCAACGGATACGACTTAACGACCCTCTTCCGGTTTTGGAGCTTTCTTCCTTTCTAAACGACTTGAATTGCTCTCCCCACCGGTTACTTCGGAAACATCAACTCCAGCTCCCCTCCCTTATTGATTGTTGGGCAGCATGACCAAATGCACAATATCCAGATCCACTCTTAAGTGCCGGGACAGATGGCCTCAATTTCAATGCTGCAGAGGGGTAGATAGCTATGAGAGTGAGCAGGGAACGCGAATGCATAACCGAAGGGGATCAACAGAACTCGAAAGGTGTTCAATAATGGTTTCCGAAGCGAGGTTCCATATTCATATATTGATTTTAACAGGTTTGATTTCGAGATGGGAATCATAGTAAGGCAAGGAAGGTTCTTTATCATTTAGTCTTCTTGGCGAGAGGGATTTCTTGCTAACGGTTTTCTCCCGAAATGCCCGGATTGCACTAGTCTCAGGGACATGCCCAGAAGAGGCTGTTTTCGCACATTAATCACTAGTAGAAGAGGATGGCATTGAATCTGCTGTTCTTGTTCGAGAATCCGCAGCACATGAATATGAGTAAAAGGAACTGATTGACCAAGGTCTTATAGAAGGAGCTGCTTGAGATGGAAGTCCGCTAGTAAGAGGATTAGCTTCTAGAGTTGTGATTGCGCTTTCTAAATTGAAGAAAAGGATATTCAGTTAGTTGCCTCCGGCTGTGGGCTTTATGTGGAACCGCCCGACCCGCCATTGTCTTCTCCAAATTGAGGTTCTCTATAGTTAGGGGAATGCCTCTCTCTAAACTATCTCCCCCATAATCATTCTCGGATGGGAGAAAGGAGGAAAAGTATGTATCGCCTGGCCATCTATTCCATCCTGTAGATTCCCGAAGTTGGGCTGGCCAATGCCTACCTATTTCTTTCTCACTGCTCCAGTGCTCCTTCCTAACCGGCTTTCTCTGTAGGGGCGCACCCGGACATACGAATCGTTCTATCTATAGACGAATGGATAAAGCCGAGACCCCTCCCTTTCAACCCACCCGCCAACCGGGAGTGCATTCAAAACGATGATGGATTGATAGATAGGTCAGAGACAAGGAAAATGCTTTTCGGTGTTTTAAGTTAAGAGGCCCAACTCAATTCCTTTTATTCGTTCGGTAGATCCACTTTCTTTAAGGGAAAGATTTTGGGCAGGCTTTCTTTACTTTAGGTCAAGCTAGTCCACACACATTCTTAGCCTTCCATCCTTATTGGGTATGGATACAATCTTTTCCAACCAACCCGGCTAGCCTTCTTCATTCTTCTTTGGCTGAGACGAGGAAGAAGCATTCGTACGGTTATCGTTCGTATCAATAAAAGTATAAACGATGTCATAACAGCAAGAAGGAAAGAAAGTGCAGATGATAACTCAGCTGAAGAAAGAGCACCTTTATGGTTCCCACATCCCAGCAGGCATAGAAAGAAGTGACATCACCAATTTCTTTGGAACAATCGGCGAGTATATGCGCGGCAACAAGCCAAAATTCAGGTTTGGGTAGATCCAGTTGCGATTCCCCCTCTAGTAAGAATCTCCTACGCCAGGGCTTGGTTCAGATCCACGAGATGGCCAAGTGCATGGGCATGGCGAGCTACATGAGGTGGTGATACCAATAGGGGATAAGCAACAGCAACGGAAACGGACTTGCTTGATCCGGGCGGTACGAATGAGACTGGGATATACGACAAGAGGCTCCGATACGAAGGAGTATAAGAACTGCTTGATTGATAGGCTTAAGCCAAAGGTTTGGGGTTTGAAAACCATGTTTGGAACTAAGGGAGGGTGATAAGTACTATTCTTATTATTAGTCATAAGGGGGGCTAGCAGTCCTATTATCAGATTGAGCGAGGATGCTCCTCTTCTTGCTGTTCTGTCCCTTGGTTGCGCAGACGAAATAGCTGATGCGAGTGATTCAGCTGCTTCTGTTGATGCAATTGATTCAGTTGATTCGGCTTGCTCGGCGAATGCATTGGGCCTCTTAGAGTTCCCATGGGGATTTGCATTTGCCAGCTACCAGCTAATAAGACACTTCTTTCATTGCTGTAATTGGAGCCGCTGGTCGAGAAGCCAAGACTTGATTACTTTTGACGCCTGTCTAATCGAAATAACAACCAGTTCGTAGAGCTCACTTTCGAGGACTCCCATCCGATCGATTATAAGCCTACCTACTACACCCCGGTCCGGGCATACAAGGGGATAAATGCAGGCTTCGACTCAGATGCCAGAACATTCTCCGTCGTCCGTTGCTTGGTCGCTCTCTCTCATATATGTCATTGTCTAATTTCATCGCTTCCGGGGGGTGTAGTAGGTAGGCTTATAA
>Ga0181456_100075_pt1 | contig 11739 bp, 16 predicted proteins | sample InSIn3SAF170_2_FD_119057 | JGI IMG/M metagenome (GOLD analysis project Ga0181456, IMG submission 119057) | Clean room microbial communities from NASA Spacecraft Assembly Facility at Jet Propulsion Laboratory, Pasadena, California, USA -... ...
CTCTTTCTCATTTTTCGTCTTCAGGTGGCAGGAGGCGCTGAGGCCATGCGTGGGATGCCTTGTAATTGAATGCAAGAGTTGGAGCGAGCTTGTGACGGTATGGGATGATGTGCGTGCTGAATGAGAGACATTGGTTGGCCCATAATGATGCTCTTCCTTTATATCTGTAATATAAGATTTTACCAACATGATATTACCACACAGTACTTCTTATCTCGAGTTTTTCCAAAGATGAGGGGTGCATAGTCTGAAATCGGAAGGGCTGAGGGGGTATCAGCACCGGTTGACGTTGTTGGACAATGTGACCTTTTCAATTCCGGAGCGGATGAGCTCGGTCCCTTAGATGTTTACCGATCTCCGGCACTCCCTTAACTTGCTGGAAGGCCCCTAATCTTCGACATGAATTATTCTCGGTGTATTGATAGAACAAATCTGGCACTGAATGTACCATGGCCCATAGATATGCTACAGCGGAAGTACAGGCGGGCATGAGACCTTCAGCCGCTACCTGAGTATTAGTGATTCAGAGATGTACGACCAGGATGACCTGATATCATATGTATTTTAACGGACTTCGGTGTACGACCTTAAATTTCGGAAGGGGAGTTACATGTTCAATCCACCCGGACCATCTTAAAATGAATCGAATTCACGGTCCACCCGGGGTATCAGCGTTTCTTCCGTCATGTATTAACACAGTTATCACAACGATCGAGGAAGCGAGCGAATCAGACTAACGAGCAGTCACTAGCAAGTGACCAATCCAGTGCACGGGATTGCTGTGTGTGTGATATACCCGTTTTAGGCGCTTATAGTAAGGCCAAAATATTTCTCATCATCATTCTAATGAAGCAAATAGCAGCCGATAGTTTTTGGAGCGTAACATCTATACATAGAGACTACTGATGGTTTTTTCGTATTTCTAATCAAAGCACTATACTGCTTCTTGTTGCTCCTCAACGCGATAATATTAATTGCGAGTAGCTCTTTCCATCCAGTACCCTCCCAGTGCTGAGTTTGCTTTGGATCCCGTTAATTACACACGCCTGTGTATCATGTAAAAGAGTTGCCTTCATAGTCCAGTAAATCTAATCAATAACAAAAGAACGTTTCCTCGTTCAAAAGGAAACAAAAAACCACCATCGAGAATTAAAAAGCAGGTCCCATCCGGGATTGAACCGGAGACATCAAGATATTAGAAGAAGAACAGATTTCACTGTTAACTGCAATCTCGCACTCTACCGCTGAGTTATAGGACCATTCGTGATAATTTTCTCCTGCTCGTAATATATATTGCTAATAATTTTTTATGAGGACTTCATACATTTGCACGATTGATATTTTGGCCTTCGCCTAAGCTCTGGGGTATCTAGCATTTTTTGTAGCACATGAAACACGAACCGTGACTGGGATTTTGCTCTCCATATCGAGATGCTGCGGTTCCTGCCATTGCAGATGGCGCTTCTACAGTGAGTTACAAATAGGAATGGCTCGTTGCGACCGGACGGCGGGCAAATTCATTCCGCCCAAGCATCAGCTTTACACGAGTCGTGTACCTGAGTAGCTGATGGCGTATTGAAACTTAACTTATTGTTGCGTACCTTCAAGAACAATCACTTGCGCTTCCTTCAGTCACCTTTGGTTCTAGCTGATAAGCCTTATTGACTTTAGTCCTATTAGTGTTCAAGGTATAACTCTGCAACCCAATCTCTTACGAGACAGGAGTCAACACATACTTGTGGCCACATCAGACGGACAACATGGCGGACGCGCAGCACGCAAAGTATCCAGATCTGCGTCTGTCGCAGCACATCTTTCATATCAGCAATCCTTCATCGTCACCGCAAGTCCAGCAATCCTCCTTAGAGTCTCTACAAAATGGCATCAGGGAAGCTAAGATGGCACCGTTGTACCGACACCTTGCGCATCCTTCAGATGGCATTCTCAACTCCAGCGGAGAAGGGTCTGCCCAAAAACCACCGTCGCTGAAGCGTGCTTCTTCCAGCATCGTCACTCTCCTGGCAACAAAGAATCCAGCTCACAACGTTACACTACCTTGGGACGAGAAGCTATACGAAGAACTGAAGACGGAAAATGAGAAAGAGCTTGAAGCTATTCAAAAGGAGGAAGATGAGGCTGTTGAGAAAGCGGGCGAAACAGAGATTCAAGTTGCAAGATCAAAGCGTGCGGAGTTCTGGGCTCGTATTGGCGACAAGGTATGACGCGTGGCGTATGTATTGTTGCTGCTCTGACGACGTTTTCTTATAGGACAAGTCAATCTCAGCTTACGAAGAACTTCTGGAGAAAACTTCTATCTTGGGCACCAAAATTGACATCACTTTCGCCATCATCCGTATAGGGCTCTTCTTCGGTGACAAAATGCTCGTAAAGAAGACTCTGGAAAAGGCAAACACTCTTGTGGAAAGCGGCGGCGATTGGGACAGGAGAAACAAACTGAAGGCATATCAAGGCGTACATCTCCTCACCGTGCGATCGCATGGCCTTGCAGCTCCTCTTCTCCTTGACAGTTTGTCAACCTTCACAAGCTACGAGCTATGCAGCTACTCCTCCCTGATCATCTACGCTGTACTTGCCGGATCTGTTGCTCTCAAACGTGTAGACTTCAAAGCTAAGGTTGTGGACGCACCGGAAATTAAGGCAGTTGTTGGAAGTGGGGAGGATAGATTGTCAGCTCTTTCTGGCGCGTTGGCTGCAGGTCCTTCAGCGGGCGATGAGGAGATGCCAGACGCAACTTCTGCCACCCCCAGCAAAGCACCTGTCAATCTTGCAATACTTGGTCAAACCACATCTGAGATTCAGGACGCAAAGGAGCAGGTTGATTTCACTCCACTCGCGGACCTGGTCAACAGCTTATATTCGGGTGACTACCGAACATTCTTTGGGGCCCTAAGTGCTGTTGAACAAAACTTCCTCAGCCAGGATCGCTACCTCAATGAACACAAAGCGTGGTTCGTTCGTGAGATGAGACTGCGAGCCTACCAGCAACTTCTACAAAGTTACCGAGTCGTCGGACTTGAGAGCATGGCAAGCGCCTTTGGTGTTACAGTGGAGTTTTTGGACTTGTAAGTTCTGAATATTAGATCATCCTCAATCACAGCTAACCGTGCCACTCAGGGACTTGAAGAATTTCATTGCTGCGGACCGTATTGCCTGTATTGTGGATCGCGTCAACGGCATTATCGAGACAAACCGACCAGACGACAAGAACAAGCAATACAATGATGTTGTGAAGCAAGGCGACCAACTGATCACAAAGTTGCAGAAGTATGGACAAGCAGTTAGACTACGTGGAAGCGAAAGGGGTTGAGCTCAGAACGTTGCAAGCTCAGAAGTAGGTGATTCTGGTGAGAATGATAGACTTGCCCTTAAATTCATCCAAGATAATCTTATTCCTGCTTGCTGTCTCTTCACATCTGATCTCCAATAAACAAGGGTCTTTCGGTTGGGTCATCTGAACCGAGCCGCGATAAGTTATCGATGACTCTTCATTGTTGTATTGCCCCGCGGGCTTCATTGAACGGTAGCGTACTCGTCCAAGTGCGGGATTCAGTCGGCCATGGCCAGCACGCTTTCCCAACATCTATCGAACATTACAACTTCGAGTTTCAGAGGCATACGTCGTTATAGTGTCAAATCGTCTCGCACCCTTCCCCTCCAGCAGTCTCCTTGCTTGCGACCCCACCGTAGCCTCGCCCACGCCAACATGTCTACCACCACTCAGCTCCGCAGTCTAAACATTGACAACATTAATCCACATGTCAAGGAGGCCAAGTATGCAGTACGAGGTGAACTTGCCGTGCGCGCAGAAAAGTACAGGCAGAAGCTCTCAGATAACAAGCAAGATGCTGGGCTACCTTTCGACACTGTTATATCTGCCAACATTGGCAATCCACAACAGTTAGATCAGAAGCCGCTTACATTCTTTCGCCAAGTGGCGAGTCTTCTGGAAAATCCACTGCTGTTAGAGCATGAGAAGGTTTTGACGGACAGCCTGGGATATAAGCAGGATGTTATTGACCGTGCGCGGTGGCTACTCGACGATGTGAAGAGCGTGGGTGCCTACAGTGGAAGTCAAGGGACGCCAGGCATCAGGAAAAGCGTGGCGAAGTTCTGTGAAAGTGAGTCTACATCTATTGTTCTGCTTAGACCCACACTGACAACAACACCAGAGCGTGATGGTTATCCTGCCGACCCCGACTCAATATACCTCACTGCTGGTGCCTCTTCTGGAGTCAACACTCTCATGCATATCATCTGCGCATCACCCTCAACTGGCGTCCTCGTCCCGATCCCTCAATATCCGCTGTACACTGCCACCCTCTCTCTCCTTGACGGTCGTTGTGTACCGTATTATCTTGACGAAAAGAACAACTGGGGCACAAGCATGGAGTCCATCGAGAAATCACTCAAAGAAGCGAAAGCTGCCGGCACCGATGTGCGCGCAATCGTGATAATTAACCCAGGTAATCCTACAGGCGCAACACTATCAGCCGATGAGATCAAATCAATTATCACGGTTGCTGCGGACGAGAAGCTCGTGGTTCTTGCTGATGAAGTGTATCAAAACAACATCTTCGAGGGCAGCTTCGTCTCCTTCAAGAAAGCGCTCCGCGAGTTGCAAGCATCCACCAAGGACAAGAAATACGACACTGTGGAGCTCGCGTCGCTGCATAGTATTAGCAAGGGCATGGTTGGCGAATGCGGACACCGTGGTGGCTACATGGAGTTGATTGGGTTCGACCCTGAAGTTGTGCAGGAGATTTACAAATTCGTCAGCATCTCCTTATGTCCACCAGTCGTGGGCCAGGCTTTTGTCGAGATGATGGTCAACCCGCCGCAGGAAGGCGAGCCGAGCTACGAGCTCTACAAAAAGGAGTATGATGGCATCTTCGCGGGGCTGAAGAAACGCGCTATGGCGCTGTACGACGCATTCAAGGAGATGGAAGGCGTGACCTGCAACTCGCCAACAGGCAGTATGTACCTATTCCCGAGCATCACACTGACGGAGAAGGCGAAGCAAAAGGCAAAGGATGATGGCAAGTCGCCGGACGAATTCTATGTTAGCAAGCTGCTCGATGCCACCGGTGTATGCATGGTACCTGGGTCTGGATTCGGGCAGGAGGAGGGTACGCTGCACTTCAGGACGACGTTCCTCGCGCCCGGTACTGACTGGGTGGGACGAATTACGAAGTTTCACGCCGATTTTATGAAGGAGTTCAAATAGGTGGCTCGCTTACATTGATATGCATAGCCTTTGTGAGCGCTACTTTGACGATATTCAATTGTTTAGAGCCGTGTAATACATTACCAAGAAGCTCGTTAGTAAAGCTTGATGGAACCACATTACTTTCTAGCGTCACGTGACAAATCATGATTGATACATTTCCAGTTTTCTTACTACTTCATCGCTCCTAAATCGATCGCCTTAAATCATTCCCCTGCTAATCGAAAGTGCCCTGGATATGTTGACTCTGCATTGATACATAAACGTATAGTTCACCTAAGCGGTGATTACTAAACATTCTGTGACTTGTTTTGAGCATAAGATGTGATCTCTTTGATAGGACCACCAGGATTTCTAGTCCTGTGCAATGTTTTACGCTTGCGGCGAGAACTAACATCACGAGCTAGTCTGCCATTTTGATTTATGCATTCACAACGATTGCTAGATCTGACACAAGTCAAAGATCTATGTTCTAGTCTCAGCCAGGGAAAAATGAGGCGATTCGCTTGAATGTCTTGTGTACTTCTAATTTGCGGGGATGGAATTTGCATTCCTAACCTCCACAACAAGGCGACGCGTTGGAAAAGTGACAATGCGTCTACACGCTATGCTTCCTTTTTCTAAACTTGTTATCATTGTCACAGACAAAATAGCTCACAGCTCAAATTCTGCATTCAACGTATTCAATGTACTTCCACCGCCTGCTTTGTGGACTGCTGCTGGTATGGCCAGTATGTGATCTTGACTGTGGAGCGGGTATTGACAATTTATAGTCTACATGTGCACTCCTAGCAAGTGGGGAAGAGCTGGCTGGCGATGGACTAGTCAATGTCAAAAGAGATACCCCATCATCCGACTACTGGATTCAGAATATTCAACGACAAGGAGCCATTGCTTACGGTAATGACTCGACCTACAAAGTCTATCGCAATGTGATGGATTACGGTGCAGTGGGTATGTTTTGGGTATTATCAGGTATTAGAGGATTCTAATTGAGCCAACAGGAGATGGATTCACGGATGACACGATCGCGATCAATGCGGCGATAGCAGACGGAAATCGATGCGGTGTCAACTGCGACTCTACCACTGTCACTCCCGCCATGGTTTACTTTCCTGCCGGGCGATACCTAGTGTCGACGTCCATTCTCATGTATTACATGACACAATGTGTCGGCGATGCAACTAATATGCCCACCATCATCGGATCCCCCGACTTTGTTGGTCTTGGAGTTTTCGACGCCGATCCGTATGTGTTGGGTGGCTCTAATTGGTTCACGAACCAGAACAACTTCTACCGTCAAGTGCGCAACTTTATCATCGACATGACCCAAATGTCCACCTCCATGGCTCATGGCATACATTGGCAAGTGGCACAAGCAACGTCACTTCAGAACATAGTATTCAACATGGTTGAGGGAGGCGATACCAATAATCAGATCGGAATCTTCATGGACAACGGTTCAGCTAATTTCATGGGAGATCTGATCTTCAACGGAGGCGGTCAATGTATGTTTATGGGCAATCAGCAATACGGGATTCGTAATATCACATTCAATAACTGCCAAACAGCCATCTTCCAAAATTGGGGTTGGATGTTCGTCTACAAAAATATGGTTTTCAATGGATGTGGAGTTGGTCTGGATATGTCCAATGGTGGAAGCACTCAAACTGTGGGATCCGTTGTACTACAGGATAGCACATTCATTAACACACCATACGCTATCATCACCTCCTTCACCAACACGAGTTTACCCGCTTCCGGGGGTACACTGACAGTCGACAATGTCGATTTCACCGGTTCCGACGTAGCGATATCGTATCCTAACGGAACGGTAATTCTCGAAGGTGGCGTAATCGTGGATTCCTTCATTCAAGGAAACGCCTACACGGCGTACTGGACCTCGGAAGAAATTGACAACAAAACATGTCTAGAACCCGGGGCCATGAGATCCCGGCAACAAAACGAAGTCGCTGCTCCGCCCAAGCCGTCCTTCTTACTCGATGATACCGGCAAATTCGTGACCCGCTTTAAACCGCAGTACGAGGGTGAACCACTGTCGGCATTTGTTTCCGTTAAAAGCAACGGTGCTGTGGGGGATGGTCTAACGGACGACACGGCCGCCATACAGGCTATTTTCGACGCCGCAACATTTGACCAAATCATCTACTTTGATCATGGTGCATACCTGATTAGCGATACGATCCAGGTTCCCACAAACATACGAATGACGGGCGAGGTGTGGCCGATTATCATGATTGACGGTGATGCGTTTCCTAATGCCAGCGATCCGAAGCCAGCTTGGCGTGTAGGTAACCCGGGAGACGTTGGGCGCGTAGAGATGAGTGAAATTGTATTTGAGGTGAGAGGTCCTGCACCAGGCGCGATCATTGTGGAGTGGAACCTTGCAGGCGAGTATGCCGCAGCAGCAGGTAAGTCATCTGTTTTCCGGTTGTTTAAGCTAGCGTTGACAAGTTATCAGCCATGTGGGACGTTCACTGGCGTATCGGTGGCTCGGCTGGCACATTACTGCAATCTGATAGGTGTACAAAGACGCCAGATCGTTTGACGCCGGTAAATACCACTTGTATCGCTGCCTTCCTGTTGATGCATATCACGACAACTGGTTCCGTGTATATGGAAAACAATTGGGGTTGGGTGGCCGATCACGAAAGTAGGAATATATGTCTCCATCCAATACTACATGTCGCTGATGTTGTTATAGTGGATATGGCCGATCACAACCAACTCAACATCTACAATGGCCGCGGCATTCTCATTGAGTCGAAAGTTGGTGTTTGGATGTTTGGCACGTCCTTCGAACACAGCATGCTTTACAACTACGAAATTGCTAACGCTGATTCCGTCTACATGGGTGCCATTCAAACAGAGACTGCGTAAGCCACCGTGCTCAAGGATCATAGTCCACTCTAACGATCTGACCCCACAGCTACATGCAAGATAATCCCGATGCACTGGTTCCCTTCACGCCCAACGCGACGTACTCCGACCCGACCTTCAGCGACTGCTTCCAGGCTACCTGCTTTAAGACCTGGGGCCTTTTTATAACCAACAGCAACAACGTGCTCTCATACGGCGGCGGGTTGTACTCGTTCTTCAACAACTATGACCAAGGCTGCCTGCTCACCGAGGCGTGCCAACAGAACATGGTTGGTGTTTATAACAGCAGCACGATATACCTCTACAATCTGAACACGAAAGCGAGCGAGTCGATCGTGACGATTGATGGTGTCGGAGTCGTAAGTCAAGCGCTTAATGATAACACCTTCGCTCAGGGTGTAGTGTTGTTTGAGGAACCTTGAAATTTGACCAGATGAGGTGCTGTGTATTCCTGTGGCGCTTGGAGTATGAATGGGTTTATGTGTTCTTCGAAATTGGAATTTCCCTAAAAATTTGACGTTTCGCGTTCTGGGGCTCTTTTCCTGCGGTGTGCTCTCTTAAGTTGCCGTGCCATAAAGCCTTCCTTACTGAAAGTGGCCGTTACGGTAAAATTTCCAATGATCTTCTGCCTCAATTCTAATTCCCCTGAATGCAACTGAACGAGTGTTAAGCCACACGCAATTGCCCGTGAAATGTATTATTTTCTTCCCATGGATTCTCATGCAGACCACCAACGCCACGCTCATCGTTTAACAAAAATTCTGAAATGTCAGATGTTTTCAACTCACCACCTCCCACCACCGCCCCGTCCTCTGAAACCGCCTCCCCCTCTTCCCCTGTAGCCACCTCCTCCCCTCCCGTACCCACCGCCTCCTCGGCCGCCCCATCCTCCGTCGCCATACCCACGATCACCATATCCACCATCATCTCCACGACCGCCACCATACTCCTCCCGTACCGGCGCCGGTCGTCCCCTGAATTCCTTCTGCAGTACCTCCCACGTTTTCCGCATCTGCGCATACCCCAGATGCATTTTGCCGTAAAAGTGATCCGCCAGCCGTCGGTCATTATCAAGTCTACTCAGATACGCGCCGCAGACATCACACACTTGCAGCTTCTGATGCCCCGAAGGCCCGGATGTGTCAGAGAGGGCCTTGAGTTCGCGTTCGCGGTCGGCTTTTGCGGCTTGCGTTTGCCGTAGTTTGAAGAACTCTGATACGGCGAGGTTGACGGAGCCTGTGGTTGCGAGTAGGTTGATTTCTGCCAGGCCGGTTGTGATGGTTTGTGTTAGGTCGGATATTTGTTTTAGCTATGGGGCCTAAGGTAAGTATGACTGTTCCAGGAGTAGATTGGGATATAACCAGACTTACTAGAGCATTCGTCTGCCGTATCTCGTCCGGCGTCTTCTCCAATCTGCGCTGCGCTGTGTCGATCTTCCGGTTGCATTCGTCAATGTACTTCTGCATGTCCCGCATGTAGTCGTAGTCGAAGCCCCATCGTTTCTTCTGCTCCGGGTCTGCACCTTCGTACTCTGCTTTGAGTGCCTCGTTGTGCACTTTCGGGCACGGGCCGAGGTCCTGCTTGGTATTTGTGAATAGATCGTGGGGACATGAGCCTGCGAGGTATGATTTGCAGACTTTGGGATCGGTGATGGCGAGCTGTGGTGTTGTTGTGAGTCCTCCAGTCATGAGCTGCTCGCCCATAAGCTGCTCTGGGGGCTGTTAGCTGTATGTCTCTCCAAGTAAAGGACAACGCGGAGTTACCAAGCAGCTTGCGCTGTTCCGCCGCCATCTTTAAGGAGTTTTGGGTATATGATGCGTGACTTCGACTTGTGCTCTACACTATCACGTTTCCCAATATCAATACGACCAGGGGAAAAAGAAAGACGAGTGACTTGTTGTAGCTACATAAATTCAGAGCGCGTGATTTGGCGACAGGGCTGCAAAGTCATCCCTGACAATGCTTAGTCAGCATGATTTATAAGTGTGATGTCTTCAATGCCTTTTATAACTCGTTGGAGGCAATCCAATCAGGAATTCCATTAGTATTCACGGGACCAATTCAAGTAATTAAAGATGATATAAAGACGATCGACATTCAATACGACAAGGGAAGCTATAGCGAGGATGTTCTGGCAGTGTGCCGTTTTCCTTCTGGCCGCGCTGTTCAGTCGTTGTCAAGCTTCATCTGATTACAATGAGCGTCTGCTACTGAGACCATTGCCGGAATCTACATTGCTTGCGTCTTTCACCTTTCAAAGTAACACTTCAATACCTTCATTTGAGCAGCAAGATTTCAGGTTCTTCCCGCGATCACTGGGTCAGATATTGCAACATGCTCATACGAAAGAGCTACATCTGCGTTTCCGCTCGGGCAGATGGGACGAATCTGTATGGGGATTAAGACCACGCGGCGGACTTCGCGAAGGGGGCACGGGGGTGGAGTTATGGGCATGGGTGGAGGCTGAGACCGATGAGGAGTAAGGGATGGTTGATTTGCTCCATTGTGGTGGTTACTGACGTGTGTTGAAGAGCGAATCAAAGATGGCTAACATTGACGAACGCTTTGTCTGGACTTTTCTGCGCTTCCATCAACTTTATTGATTTGACGAGGACCATACGGCCAGTCCTCTCGTTTTCGCCTGAGGGCAACCATTCTTCATCTGGCGGATTGCATTTACTCCATGGTAGCTTACCGCATGAGGTTGTCTGCACAGAAAACCTAACCCCATTCCTGAAGCTTTTACCATGTAAAGGCAAGGCTGGGATTTCTAGCCTTCTCGATGGACATAAACTGTATGACTCTTCATGGCAATCCATGGCAATTGATGTTCGACCGATTTGTCCAGATGACTCTGGAGAATGCGTCGTCGAAGTCGAGCAGGTGATTGATATGGTATTGGATATTGAACGATCCAAAAGACCTAGAAGTGAGAATTCACGGCATATGTATTTGCAACTTGATGCTAAGAGCCGTAGGCGATCCAATCCCAAGACCCATTGCTATGGAAGATCTTGGGTGTGACACTTCCAAACCGTATCACTCCTATGGCGACTCTTGTTATCCTTTGCAACGGCCATCCATGCCCAGATTTACCCTCGAAGAGGTCTTTGGACGACCATTAAAAGGCGCCTGCGCCGTTGGCGGCAAGAGTGTCAATACAATCGAAACCGTGTGCCTCGAGGTTCCTCATAGCCGTAATGTTGAGGTCAAAAAGCAAGCTGGGTACAACGAACTGCCAGCTAATGAACAGAGAAGATGTTACACTATACCTGGTAGGTTCACGCGACTGACAATGCAAAAATTCATTGCTAATGTCTTGTAGCCAACGAGAACTTCGATCCACAAGTTGAGGAACATGCAGAAGACACTGCTTCTATACCTGCACCCTCACAGTTACGCGCCCAGCGGAACATCAATGGTTACGGCCAAGAACACGGCAGCGTCGAGACAACAATCATGAATCTCTCTCCAGACAACGTGGAGCTGGTCTATTTAGAAACCCTGCCATGGTTCATGAAAGCCTATCTGCACACGCTTCAGACCAACATTATCCCCCTCAACACCACCACCTCACACCCAGGCGCATCACG
>Ga0181456_100076_pt1 | contig 11713 bp, 13 predicted proteins | sample InSIn3SAF170_2_FD_119057 | JGI IMG/M metagenome (GOLD analysis project Ga0181456, IMG submission 119057) | Clean room microbial communities from NASA Spacecraft Assembly Facility at Jet Propulsion Laboratory, Pasadena, California, USA -... ...
CCTCGCCCTCGCCGTCGAGGTTCGAGTTCGGCTCGTCGAGAACCACAAGGAAGGGTTCGCCATACAGCGCACGCGCCAGGCCCAGCCGCTGCCGCTGGCCCCCTGACAACGCGGTGCCGTTCGGACCCAGTGCGGTGTGATAGCCGTCGGGCAGACGCACGATCATCTCGTGCACGTTGGCCGCGCGCGCCGCGGCGATGATCCGCTTGGGGTCCGGGTCTTCCTCAAGCCGGGCGATGTTTTGCGCGATGGTGGAGAAGGCAACGACTTTGTCACGGCGGGTCTTGGCAACGACGTGCTGCAGGGGGGGGGCGGTGACGATGTGCTGGATGGCGATGACGGACAGGACCGGATTGCCGGCGGGCCGGGGGATGACACGATCCGCGACGGCCTGGGCACGGACGTTGTCCTTGCAGATGACGGAAATGACCAGGTCATTGCGGCACCCGATGGTGCCAGGGATGTCTATGAGGGCGGTCAGGGCCACGATCTTCTGGATTATTCGGCCGCCGGATCGGACCTTCTGATCGACATCGCAGCAGGCCGCGTCAGCAGCGCCGAGATTGGCGGGGACCAGATCTCGGGGTTCGAGCGCATTGTGGCCGGATCGGGCGACGACATTATCCGCTTTGGCGGCAGTGCGATCGCCCTGAGCGGTGGCGATGGCTGGAACTCGTTCCAGTTCGTGGTGTCCGAACCAGGTCCGGCGAACAGCGAGCCTACCGAGCGGATGCGCTATGAAATCGAGGATTTCAAGGTCGGCGACCGTTTGAAGCTGTCATCCTGGGAGATATTCGAGGACGTGTTCGACGCTCTCGAGGACAGGTTTGAGCGGATCTATGGCGATGATGTCGACAAGGACCGCGTTCCGATCCGCTACCAGAACGAGTGGACCGAGACTGAGAACGAAACAGTGATCGAGGCTGATCTCGACAAGGACAGCGTTTTTGAAACCGCGATCATTCTCCATGGGCGCCATGCCTTGGTGCTTGTCGAGACGTAAGGACTGGGGGCCACGGGGATGAGCTGGAACGAAGCGGATGACCCCAAGGATAAGGGGATGTCCTTTGGCATCGGGCGGCGTGTCGTCATGGGCGCGTTGCTGGCAGTGTTTCTTGTCGGCGGCGCTGGCGGCTGGGCCGCGACGGCCAAGCTGTCCGGTGCGGTGATCGCCCAAGGCTCGGTGGTCGTCGACGAGGAGTTGAAGGCGATCCAGCACCGCGACGGTGGGATCGTGCATGAAATCGCGGTGCGCGAAGGAGATACGGTCGAAGAAGGCCAGATCCTGATCCGCCTCGAGGACGCGCAGACCCGGGCGGAGCTTTCGATCATCCGTTCGCAACTGACCGAAAACAGGATCAAGCGCGCCCGCCTTCTGGCCGAACGCGACAATCTGGACACGATCGAATTCCCGCAAGACCTGGATCGATCCGATCCAGAGATTGCCGCCCTGGTTCTGGGTGAAGCCCGCCTTTTTGAAGGCAATCGGACCAGCCGGGAAAGCCAGAAGCAGCAGCTTGAACTCAGCATCCAGCAGATCGGGGACGAGATCCGCGGCCTCACGGCGCAGCGGGTCTCGAAAGAGAAAGAGATCGACCTGGTGGTCATCGAGCACGGCAAGATGAAGGGCCTTTTCGAAAAGGGTCTTGTCCAAGCCTCGCAAATCTCCGGGCTGGACCGCGAGCTTGCGCGGCTGACCGGCGAGGCTGGAGAGATCGACGCCGAACTGGCCCGCGCGGACGCCCGCATCAGCGAGGTCCGCCTGAGGATCCTTGCCATCGATGAGGACGCAAGAACCGAAGCGCAGCGTGAGTTGAGCCTGATCGCAACCCGTCTTTCAGAACTGAAGGACCGCGAGATGGCCGTCGAGGACCGCTTGTCGCGGACAGACATTCGGGCGCCAATTGCAGGCATCGTGAACGAACTGACGGTTTACACGATCGGCGGCATCGTGACGCCGGCCGAAATCCTGGCCACCATCGTTCCCCGAGAGGCACGGCTGAAGGTCGAGGTCCAGCTTGCCCCGGCGATCATCGACCAGGTTGCCGAGGGCTATCAAGCGCGGCTGCGGTTCACCTCGTTCAACCAGCGAACCACGCCGGAACTGGCCGGTCAGGTGTTGCATCTTTCCCCCGCAACCACCCTGGACCCTGCAACTGGCCAGCACTTCTTTGTCGCGCAGATAGATGTCCCACAGGGGGAACTGGAGAAACTGCCCTCGGGCCGCCTGCTGCCCGGAATGACGGTCGAGGTGTTCGTGCAGACCGAGGAGCGGACCGCCTTTTCCTATTTCGCCAAGCCGATTTCCGACCAGTTCAACCGCGCGTTCCGCGAACGCTGACCATGATGAAGGAAATTGGTGGGGTGACCGTCCTCGCCTGGCGGGGACGCCGCAGGCGCAGACAGGTCCTGTAGGATCGGCCGCAAACCTCTGATGCTTCATCCTTGGCTGCGATGGGCAAATGGGAGGGGCACAAGGGAGGATGGGATTGTGAACTCGCTCAACACCGCTTTTCCAAGGGACATCACCTCTGCAGCGGTGCCTGGCCCGTCGCATCGACCTGACGCCCATCAGCAGGTATTGGACAATATCCTGTTCTGCATCGGCGGGGAACGGCCTGTCCTGGTCCTGACCGGCGAGAGAGGGATGGGCAAGACGAAGTTGGTCCGGCAGGTGGGGATGCTGTGTGGAGGCAGGCGCTTGGTCCAGATCGGCGGAACCAGTGCGTCCTTGGCCGACCTGCATTACCAGCTTCCAAAGGCTATGGGCCTTTTTCATTCCCGCGCCTTTGAGCATCCCAAGACGGGTTCGAAAGCCTTGGCCAGGGCGTGCCGGGGCAACAGATACCTGCTCATCGTGGAGGAGGCGCAACTCCTGTCGGACAAGGGGATGGCCTATTTGACCGGACTGTCCGAAGCGCCCGCCGAAATCACCCTTCTGCTGGTCGGCGCGCCGGAGCTGGAAGCGCGTCTGGCCAAGCCCGGTCTCCATCAGCTACGTGCCCGGATCGGCGGACAGTTCCGCCTGTTGCCGCTGGATAAAGCCGACACGGCAGCCTATGTCTCACAGCGGCTTCTCAACGCACATGGCACCTGCGATGCAGGGTTGGCCTTCGACGAAACAGGCCTTTCGCAGCTCCATGCCCTGTCAAAGGGCGTTCCCCGGATGATTGATCCTTTGGTGGAAAGCTGCCTGGCCGCGGCACAATCAAGTGGCCGGACTAGCTTCGACAGAGACTTCGTTCAGGCTTGCATGGCCTCGCTGACCCGGGAAGGGGGACTGACGCATCCGCTGGGCAGGAACGCCGGATCTTCCAAACTCATGCCTGTGAGGATGCCGGATCCGGTGCCCCTGGTCGTTCCCGCGCGGGCATCGGGAAAACGACCTTATTCCCCTGTCGCCGATAACAAATCCGATCTGCCCGTGCGGGCACATCGGCACACCTTCCGGACCGCCCTCGCTGCAATGCTTGCGGGGATCCTGGTGGTGTTTCCTGGTCACCACACGGGATCGGGCGTCACAAACTCTGGCATGGTCATAAACCTGCCGCCGCTTCCCCCGCAGGCCCGTTCACCCCTGTCCCGCCGTGTCACCTTGGAGGATCCGCCTGTCGCCGATCACCTGCTGGCCGAGGGTCTGGCCCTTGGCGGCACGGATCCCGAGCGCGCAGCGCAGCTTTATGCCCGGGCCGCGCTGTGGGGCAACGGCCGAGCGGCCTATTACCTGGGCCAACTTTACGAAACCGGCGTGGGGGTGGACCCCGATCCGCATCGCGCACGGGCTTGGTACAAAGCTGCCATCGGCATAGACGCCGCCGCCGACCGCTTGGTCCAGATGGGGGCGTCCCCATCCCAAGCCGAACCCGGAAATGCCCCCGTCCCGGTCCGGCAAGGGCTGATTGTCACGGGCGAAACGGAACTGTACTGGCAAGGACCGGCGGGGGCCAGGCAGTTCCGGGTCGAGTTCATTCCTGCCGGCCGCAAGGGGCAGGGGCTGCATCTGGATACGGCACTATCAGCCGCCCTGATCGCGCAGCCGGTAGAAGCTTGGCGGGTCATGGTGTTGCGCGGGGACGGAGCAACCGGCCCCGCCTCGGGCTGGTCGAGGATCGATCCCGGGCCGCGATGATCAGCGGCCGACGACGGCGCAGGATGGCCGATCAGGGCCGGGCGTCCGCCGGTGTTCTCCGATGCAGTTCTGCCTGATGGTGAAGGTGCCTTTTGGCCTGCCGCTTCGGCTCTGATGATGTGACAGTTACATCAATTCTGGGGACATCATCGTCGTGGCGGGACAGGACTGCACCCGGTTCTCTGATGGTGCAATGAGGCCGCCAATATTGGCGCACAAGCAGCAATTGATCTCTGCAGGGTCGGATCACCCAGCATTTCTTTTCCTGCTATTTCCCTGACAAGACTCAGAATTCATCCGTCACGTGAAATTTCATCGGCGGTTTCACCGAGACACAGTGGCAAAGGTTTGCCTAGCGTTTGATGGCGTGGTTGACCTGATTCGTCGCGGCAGGGTGGAATGGTTCACCAGTTCCCAGTTTCCCGCGCTGCCTTGCCGCGACGAAAGCGAAGCGACGCTTTTTTACAGATAATCTCGGCAAGGATTACGATGAGGTGATATCCTCGTCGACCTCGACCTCGACCTCGACCTCGACCTCGACCTCGACCTCGACCTCGACCTCGACCTCGACCATGCCGCACGCTGGCCAAGGTCAACAGTTTCTCCGCATCAGCGGTGTTCGGAGGAAGCACCCTGGGCGGCTTTGTTGTTGGGATGGTGTGGCTTGACGACAGGCTGATCGGACAGATCACCCTCAGTGCAACAGCTGCAACCGGCGAAGGGTGATCTCCATCCAGGAGCGCGCGATGGCGACTTCGATCGCATCTGCCATCGAGGCGTAGCTGTCGAATGCTTCCTTGAGCTCAACCGGTGCCGAGACGACCATCAAGTCCAGGTCCTGCACGCCTGCGTTGATGCAGTGCCTCACCCAGGTCACCAACGGTGCGGAAACATGGTCCCTGCAGGGGTGCAGGCGTATTGGGTCAGGACCGTGAGGATTGAGGGGCGGACCTCTCATCTTGAAATCCATTATCATGCTCCATGCGATTTCCAAGAAAATTCCGGCAGGTGAATAATACCAACGGCATTATCCACTGACCTGCGCCCAATCGCGTGAGGTGATTGAAGCGACGCGTTCCGGCATTGCGAGGAGGGTGTTCCAGGCATCGCAGCAGACGTCGACAATGGCGTCGTAGCTGTCGAAGACCCGGTTCGCGAGGGTGTTCTGACGGAGGAACTGCCAGAGGTTCTCGACCGGGTTCAGTTCCGGACTGTAAGGTGGCAGTGGCAGCAGGCTGATGTTGGGCGGGATGATGAGGTCTGTGGAGCTGTGCCAGCCGGCGCCATCGAGAACAAGGAGCGCGTGTGCACCGGGCGATACCTGCCCGCTGATTTCGGCCAGGTGGGCGTTCATCGCCTCCGTGTTCGCGTAGGGCATGACGAGCGCCGCACCGATCCTGCGGGCCGGGCAGACCGCCCCGAAGATGTAGGCCCAGGCGTAGCGGCAGTCTTTTGGCGCCCGCGGGCGTGTGCCCTTTCTCGCCCACACGCGTGTCAATGTTCCCTGCTGGCCCACCCTGGCCTCATCTTGGAACCAAATCTCCAAGGGCTTGGCCCGCGCTTCGTCAGGCAAGGCTGCGCGCGCCAGTTCGGCAAAGTTTTTTATATACCGCTTGCGCTTCGCCATCGGCCTGCGGATGGCGCGGCCGGACTGAGAGACGCGCAAAGCCGAGCCGGTGAAGGATCGCGCTCATGGTCCTCTCCGCCACGCGAATGCCAAACCGCTGGTCAACCACGTTGCAGAGGTCAATCCGACGCCAACGCACGACCTTATCCGTCGACGGGTCAGGCCCCGTCTCGACGATCACGGCAAGTTCGCGCATCTGCTCGGCGCTGAGCCGCGGGGGCCGCCCGGAAAGCGGCCGATCGACAAGGCCGGCCAGCCCTTCGGCATTGTAACGGTGAACCCAGTCACGCAGCGTCTGCCGATCCATACCGCAGCTTTGTGCCGCTTCCGTCCGGCTTCGCCCGTCAAGCACATGCGCCAGCGCAAGCATCCGGCGCGACGCTCGCGCGTCCTTCACTTGAGCCGCCTCCCGCCGCAGATCCGATGCTGAAAGGTCCGTGCGTGTGATGCCCACTGCCATCCTGATCCTCCTCCGCCTTGCAAGGGAGTGAATCAGAGGTCGGCCGCAAAGAAAACCACCTTCAGAGTCGATGGTTCATGCCGCTGGTATAAGGCATGATGAATTGGAATGAAACCAAATGCACCCGAAACGTAGAGACTACCGGATATTCGCAAGGTTCATGGCGGGTGTTATTCAGGGTGGGTTATTCAATGGCGATCAATCGTTGACCGGGAGCGTCGGGTGACGCCCCCGGCCAATGTTTGTATCGTTCGTTGTTTCATCCGGTTCGGTTACAAGATGAAGTCACTGGCGGTCAGGGCATGAATTCCTGCAAGCTCGATCTCGAACTCGATGCCCGTGTCGTTGTCATTGCTGCCTTGGATGATGGTATTGCCGCCCTGCGTGAAATACCTCAATCCCCCATCGTCAGTGGTGGTGTTGAGTGCAGCGGTGCTGCGCCAGGTGAAGGCCCCGTTGCCGAATGCAGAGGTGGCATCGATGGCCGAGAGGTTGATGCGGTCCTGGCCGCGAACAAAGTCGGTGATCAGATCCCGGCCCGTTGTGGCGTTTGTGCCGAGCCCCGCGTCTCCCACGGTATTGAACACGAATGTGTCTGTTCCCGCGCCACTGATCAGCCTGTCCCGTCCGCTACCGCCATTGAGGATGTCGTTGCCGGCTTCCCCCACAAGGACGTCGTTGCCCGACAGGCCGTTCAGGATGTCGTTTCCACCGAAGCCCAGCATCAGATCCGCAACGTTGGTGGCGCCGTTGAGGGTCTGGCTCGCGGTCGTACCCTGCCTGAGCGTGAGAGTGGAGCCACCAAAGCTGAGGTCCTCGATGGTGGTCAGCGTATCGGCCCCGTCAATGCCGGAAAGTGCCGTCACGACGATGCTCGACCCGCTCAGAGCGAAGCTGTAGTTTCCGACCGCACCGCCAAACACCGCCCTGTCCGTCCCGGTACCCCCGTTCAGGGCGTCGTTGCCTGCGCCGCCGGTCAGCGTATCGTTGCCGCCGCCGCCATTGAGGGCATCATTGCCGGCAAGCCCGCTCAGGACGTTGGCGCCGTTGCCACCGGTGATGGTGCTGGCCAGTCCGTTGCCGGTCCAGTTGAAGGCTGTGGCCGGGGGCGTGTTCCCGATATAGGTCAGGTTCTCGACATTGTTGGCCAAGGTGTAGGTGGCCAGCGACGTCTGCACGGTGTCGGTGCCTGCATTCGCCGCCTCGATCACCACATCGCCGAGGTTGTCAACGACATAGGTGTCATTGCCGAGACCTGCCCGCATCTCGTCGGCACCAAGGCCACCATTGAAGGTGTCGTTGCCCGACAAAAGAGCGCCGAGGCCGGTAATGACATCGGTGAGGATGTCATCACCTGCGGTTCCTGTGAGGGTTGTATTGCCGATTGCGCCCGTCATGTTGTCGCCCACAATGCCAGTCGGGGCCGAGAAAACGGTCTCGGTGAACCCGCCGCCATCCGTGAACGTCGCCTGCACCCGCAGAAGCCGGCCCACCTGGAGCTGCACCGGAGTGAAGGACGCAGCCGTTGCGCCGGCGATGTTGGTCCAGGTCGTCCCGCCGTTGGCGGACATCTGCCACTGCCAGGCAGCGGCTGCCGGCTCCCCGTTCGGATCGATGATCCCGGCCGTGCTGGCCGTGATCGTCCGCGTTTCCGTAGGCGTCGTGTCGCTGATCGTCGGCCCACCGGTGGCTGCGACATTCAGAAGGCTGTCGATGTTGACCTCACCATCCGCGAACCGCACCCGCTCGATGTTCCACAACTTGTCCTCGCCGTCGGACAGGAAATTCGTCCCTGCAGGCACGTTGGCCTGGTCGAAGCCGGTGTGAACAATGCTGATCGAGCCGTCGGCGTTCCTTGTGGCCGTGTAGTTCTCCTTGACGTCCCAGTAAGCCGCGACGTCGGTGTCACCCACGCCGTCGTCCTTGACGATCTCACGAACAATAGAGAGCTGCCCAGGGTTTAGCGTCCGATCAAGCATCAGCGCGTTAAGCACCTTGCCGGCGAACTGCGCCACCGCACCTGCCTTGATCAGACCGTTCTCGACATCGCTGGCAAGGTAGACCTTGCCGCCCATGGTTTCGGCGGAATAGACCTGCCCATCGGCCTCGATGCGGATGCGGACGTTCAGCCACTTGTCGCCGTCGATCACGTCGTTGCCGCCGCGCCCCTCGATGACGTCGCTGCCGCCGCCCCCGAGCAGAATGTTGCCATCGTCAAAGGCTATGACCTCCTCGCGCTGAGCGGCCGTTCCCGATCCCGCCTCGACCCAATCGCCCAGCAGGGTGCGCATCCCGGCGATGCGGTCCACACCCGCCTGGGTCAGCTCGTGCTGCGCCATCGTGCCTTCCGCCCCGGCCAGGCCCGGCGTGGCTTCGACCTCCCCATCGGCTGTGGCTGTGCCCCGGTTGTCACCCTTATGACATCGTTTTTGTCCCAGCCTGACAAAGCCTCGACCGCGTCATAGCGATTGCGCAGGATATCCTGCTCGTCCGTGGTGAAGATCGGCCGCAGCAGGTCGGCATCGGCCGCAACAGTGCTGCCCTTGTGGATGGCCCAATCGAAGCCCCACATGCCTTCGTTGCGCATGACACTTGCGCCCTGAACCATGATGTCATCGCCGGACTCGGCGTCGAAATCCTGCTCGTTCTGGCCCGCGAACATCACGTCATGGCCGATGATGGACGAGTTGAAGAACAGCTCCGAGTTGTCGCCGGCGATAACGTCAAACCCGTTGCCCCCTTCCAGCCAATCGTCCCCCTCGTTGCCCAGCACATCAATTTGAAGACACTTTTTTTTGCAACAAGAGATTTTTGGCGCTGATTTTTAGTCCGCTAAACAGGCAATTGATTGAAGAGCTCGTTCACTCAACCAAAAGCGTCTATCTCTCTTGATCTTTGTTGTATCACGGCAAGTTTGAACTTAATGAAAAAATAAATTCTGGAAAGATATTTTCAATTTTAACAAGAACAATTTAAAAATTAAGGGGCGTCTTGCAGGCCTGTGGAAGAAGAAGAAATCAAAATAAAGCTTCAATGGATTTCATGCATGAATTATAAAAATCAAAAATAATTGATGATTGCATATAACCTGAAGAATATTTTGGCGGCATAAACAAAGCCAAGGCGGGATCTTCTGGTACTAAAGGCGGAAAATGATCAGCCAGGAGTTGATAACCTATCAAACTAGCAATCAGAAGGATTTTCAAGTTTCTGTGAGTCTTGAGAGGCCGCAGAGGGGCGCCTGAAGCTTGTTCTTCCAAGATGCAATCAGCGGTTTTTGATCGTCATAGTAAAAGACCATTTTAATGGTGGTCGTGTTCACTGATGATCGAATATTGGCCATTGGCGATATTTGGTGCTTGGCAAAGGCGTTCTCACCCATATGCGCTTTCAGGCCGCGCGATCATGGCCTTGCTTCTGATCGCCCTGCCGGGCGCGGTTACAGGGGAGTGTCCTGTTCGGGGGGAATGTCTGTCCTGCCTTCCAGGGCGCACAGGAAGGGCTTGGAGGCCATGCGGCGGAGTGTTCTGCCGTTCTGCTGTGGTGATCGAGCATAACGTCACGCGCCTGACGGCCACCGGCGCCCATGAGGCCAAGGGCGTCAAAGGCGACGTTCTCGATCAGCGGTTAGGACGAACTCCGGTCTACGAGTTTCTCGTAGAGGGGACGGATTTCCTCGTGGTGCTGATAGGCACTCAAGACTGCCACGATCAGGGCCCACTCCTCGCGTGTGAGCCGTTTATCGGCTGAGGAACGAGGCGGAAAAGGGTTCTCTTGCGGTTTTCCAGGAAACATTGAGATTTTCTTTCCGACTAAAATACGAGAGCGAGACGCTGTAAAAAATGTCTGGTTTGTTGCTGTTTACTCGCGCGGCATAGCGTCACTTCGTTTCTTAAACTATCTGAGCGTGTATACCTAGACAATTTCACAGTGCTTCTGGTGCAAGTCATACCTGCCACGAGGCTTGCCTTTGAAGGACTGACCAAGGCAGGCATTGCTCAGCGCCTTGGTGTCCGAGCGATCAGTCTGCCGGGCATAGAAAGTGCGCAGGTCCGGCTGGAAAACCGGATAGAGAAGGCCCATCTTTTTCGCGTGAGTAACCGGAGTATTCAGGATGCGGACCATGGTGGTGGGCAAGCAGCCGATACTGTCGGCGGAGCTTTACCCGAATGGCGAGATTGGATGGCTCTGGCTCACCGAGCCAGGAGAGCGGCCGCGACCTGTCAAGGACATGGCAACCTGCCTCCAGAGATTGGACACATTTATCCTTTCGGGGGCGACCAAGACCAGGATTAAAGCCTGGCTGGTCCATCAGATCAAATCAACCCCTGATAGCTGACCCGCGGATATGAGGTTTATGGCACGGAAATCGCGCGGGCGCGGCGGCACGCCGGGGTTGTGGGGCAGAGAGGGTGCAGGTGGCCGTGCTTCCCTAATAAATGTTACTACAGGAATTGACGCGGCTCATTTCTGTAGTAACATATAAACATGCAGATCGAGTTCGACTCCGCCAAGCGGCAAGACACCCTGGAAGAGCGGGGTCTCGACATGGCCGACGCCGCCGAGGTGTTCGAGGGCGATCATCTGACGGTGGAGGATGCCCGGTTCGATTATGGCGAGACGCGCCATATCACGGTCGGGTTTCTGGGGGGCCGGATGGTGGTTCTCGCCTGGACCCTGCGCAACGGCGCCCGCCGCATCATCAGCATGAGGAAAGCCAATGACCGAGAACAGAAAGCCTATGCCCCGCGATTTCGATGACGAGGTGCCGGACCTGTCGGCGCCCGAGTGGCAGGCGGCCTTTGCCAAGGCCCCCGTGCAACGCGGCCGGCCCCGGTCCCCGAACCCGAAGATCAGCACGACGATCCGGCTCAGCCCGGAGGTTCTGGACCATTTCCGGGCCGGTGGCCCCGGCTGGCAGACCCGCATCGACGAGACGCTGCGCAAGGCCGCCGGCATCGATCGCTGACCGCCAGGTCAGTTCCCCAGCAGCACCCCCAGTGCGTTGAGCAGGGTCACGCCGCCAATCGGCGCGACCAGCAGCAAGACGAGATTGGCCGCGATCACCCAAAGCGGGGTGCGACCCTGTCGGGGCGTCAGCGTCGGCACCCTGGGTGGCAGGTCGGGCGGCTGTGACTGTCGTGGTGCATGCGCCGGGAGATGTCGGCAGCCGTCTCGCTGACCTAGTGTTCCCCACCTGACATAAGATCCCCGATGGAAGCAGGGCATCGGCTTGGAGCCGACAGCCTTGAGCGAAGCACTCAGGTGACGGCTCCGAGTCCGAACTCGCCGGTCTGCCGCAACCATCATCGCCTCTCGTTGGAGGCCCACGGACTATAGAACGCATGTGGATGAGGATGGCAGTTTGCCTTCCTCGCAGTCGCACCGCGGTCAACTGCAAAGGCCTGTTTCAGCACAGCGATGGGGGCTCAGGTTACTTGGATGTGGATCCTGTCTCCGAGGCAGGAATTGGGCCGATCAGCACCACGAGGAAATC
>Ga0181456_100077_pt1 | contig 11609 bp, 8 predicted proteins | sample InSIn3SAF170_2_FD_119057 | JGI IMG/M metagenome (GOLD analysis project Ga0181456, IMG submission 119057) | Clean room microbial communities from NASA Spacecraft Assembly Facility at Jet Propulsion Laboratory, Pasadena, California, USA -... ...
ATGAACATACCTTTATCATCTCGTGAAACTATTAAAGAAAGAATTGTTGACTGGGTTTTCCCTAGATAGGGGTTTTTCCTTGGTTATCTGCCTACATCTGATGTCTTTGATATTCGTTTTATGGTCTTTGGTAATTGCTTGATGAACTAAGTTAAAATAAGAACACAAGAAAGTTAATAATAACATAAGAATATCACAATTAATTATCAACATAAAGAAAATCTTTCTACCCTTTTTATTTTCCAACATGGTATCAGAACTAAGGTGAAGAAGAAGGAAAAAGGAAGCCTCGAGATCTATTCAAAAGAGAATAAGGAAATCTCAGGAAGTTGAATAAGGAACAACAAAGGGGATCATATAAGCCTACTATCTTCAAGAACCATGTCTAAATATTTGAAGGTAGAAAGAAAATCATAAGGAGCCTCCAGTTATAGGGCATGGAAAAAGAGGATAGATGTCATCCTCGAGAAGAATAAAGTCTTGAATCTAGTCAAAGGAAAAGTAAAGAAGCCTACAAATGAATCAAGTGATGCAGAAAAGGCAAAGTTCAGAGAAACAGAGATTTTGGCCATGACCCTAGTGGTGGATGGAATAAAGGATAACTGCATCCCATATGTATCCAACATACATTCTGCTCAAGAGATTTGGAAGGATACTCCTATATTCGAGAATGCATGCAGTCAAGAAGAAGTCAAAATATCTTTAGTAAGAAATGAGGAGAGTGAAGAAGAGAAAAATCTCGAATTCCTATTCCACTCATCACAAGAATAAAGGAACCTTCAAGAAGTCCATAGGACCAAGGAAGAATATAGACCTATTTAAGATTAAATGCTACAATTGTCACAAGATGAGTCATTATAGAAGTAATTGCCCTAATAATCCAAGGAATAAAAGAAGAGATAGGGATCAAGCAAACAATGCCAATGCAGGTTCACCAAAGAAGAACAAGATGGAAGGATTCGAAGTCAAATACTTGTTTTCTAAGGACTCTTAGGGACTCTATCCCTTACATATCCTTCTATTCTAAGTTTTGAATTGTTTTCCGCTATGCTTTGATTTCTAGTACTTGTAGGTCAAACACGTTTTGGAAGAATATTTTTGAGTTGTTATAGGTATCCCTCAAGATTGAATTAAGAGGGAGTCCTCAACATTTTTCCAAAGATAAGTATCTTATTCCTTCTATTATCCTTTTATATTTGGTTTCCTTCTCTTATCTAAATGTATTTGTAATAGATGTTAATAACATTTCTTTCTTGCTTAGGAAAAACTTGTTGATATGTTCAAGGGCTATGGAGAAGATCTCACAAGGCAAAGCATGATAGAATTCTATTGATGTCTTATAAGGTTTGTCTAGAAAACAACTTAAAGGTATGTTTTAGACCATAATTCATGTTCTCTTGATGATAAAGGTATGTTCATTCATTCAAATAAATCTTCTTTCATTTACTAACAAGTGTTATGTCTAACATTTTTGAATCTTAAAGATTCTTGTTTGGGAGATTAATCATTAGATTAAATCTACCCTCATTAAAATCAACATTTTTGTGGAACCCTAAAAGGTTCTCTGTAAAATCATAACCTAAGGGTGTGTCAATGCTAATGTGAAAAACCCTAGTCTTCTTAGGTTATTGATGAAATCTAGAAAAATACTATTCTTTTGATGTTTAGGGTTTTTATGGTAATGTCATGTTTGGAGTTTTAGAATTGATATGGAAACCCTGGTCCTTTAGGGTTGGATGATAATGCTTATGTATTGAAACCAGAAGGTTTGGTAGGGTTTATAAGCAAGACCTTTATTTTAGCTAATATGATGTCCTAGGAATGAAACCATATGTGTATGTTTTCCCACCTGATCAAAACCCTAGCCTAATCAAGATCATGATATGTCCGACTTTAATTGTATTGATATTTGTGTCTTGAACTTAGCTAATGGATATTGATATGTGTGTGCATGATTATTAAATCCTAGATATGTATATGTGCTAACCTAATTGTTGATTTTCATCAATGTTAGGGTTTACAACTAAGCCCTAGTCAAAGTTGGACATTCTAGGATATGATGTGATGATATTATTTAGCTTTGATGATGAATCTAGGGCTTACAACAAACCCTAGTAGAAGTTCGTCATTTAGTTGAAACCTTAGATTGTGTTGTGATTAGTTTTGATTGTTGACATCTAAGGCTTAGTGTCTCAAAGATGGAATCTACGGTTTGCATTAAATCCTAGTAGAAGTCTAACATATGAAGTTTAAAGTTGTTGGATGCATTGTAGAACTATACTTGTTTGAATTGCTTCTAGGGTTTGCAATATATTATAGTAGAGTATGTCATGTCTCTGGAAGAAATATTGAGGCCCTAGATACAATGAGGTTGATATCTTGATTGAGTCACTGATGTGATCTAGCGGTTATAACCTAACTCGAGCAAGAAGTTGATGTTTAAAAGTATGTGTCTCTTGTTGATTATGAGTCTAACTAAGTTTAGGTATTTGATTTATAAAGTCTAATATTTCCATGACTCTATTATGGTTAATTTTATGCTTCTATATATGTATTTGGTTGTACTTTCTATCTAAGTTGTGCAGGAGCATAATCCTCAAGATGTTGAAGATATTCGTAAGTAAAGTTGAATTGATTAATAAGTATGATGAAGGAAGTTATATGAATGATGATGATCAAGATGAATCTTATAAGAATGATTGAAGCCATGAAATATCCTCTGATATCATAGAAAGAAGTTAATCTCCCTAAGTTAAGAGGGAGCCTAGATAAAGGAAAAGAGTATAACTCCCAAGTTGAGAGGGAGGGCATATTATAGTCATGATGTATACCTTGAAGAAGAAATTGGAGAATGAATGTTGATTTCCTACAGAAAGAAGGAAAGCAGGATATAATTGTAGAATATGTTGTCGCATGTGAAGTAGGAAAGGAAGTTGTATGATTGAGGAATATGTTGTCAAGATTTGTTTGGGAAGCCTCTAAGTCCTACTGTGATAAATTGTGCAGCATCAAGATGTTTGAAGACCCCAAAGGTTTGTGTTTACTTATGTGTAAGGTTGTTACTGATTGGGGTTGTGATTGTTGAAGTAAATCTCTCAAAGTTTTGGAAGCATGCTCAATGTTATCGATATGTTTGATCGGGAGAGATTTGAAGTCTTGAGACAATATGTATGCCTGGGAGGACATCTAGTCGGCCTGTGTGTTAATGTATAGTTCTAAAAATAGGGAAGGTGGTGTTGGTCATAGAGCTCTGACCTTACATTACGCACCTAGTTCCTTGGGTTGATGGTTAGCAAGTAAACTTGATGGTACGTAAGAGGTTGAAATCTTTAGTCCATCTTAGTCCCACCTAGATATATTTTCCTGGTCAGGAATCTAGTCTATGGCAACATGTGTCCCTGAACTCTTTGTGGTTCATGTGTTTTGAGATCTTCCATGTACTTGTATATATATATGAATACCTCCCTAGTTAAGAGGGAGTGTTGACGAAAGTAACTAGGTTCGATCTTCATAATTGTATTTGGCATAATGAAATGTATTTATCACAAGAAAGAAAAATATTGTATTATTATTATTATGACTTATTAAAGCATGGGTTTCATTCTTGGGTTGTGTTGACATTTGGAAATGTCTTGACTCAAAATGGGAGGAGCTACCCGGTTAGAGTCGCTATTAGACTCTTTTCTATTAATGACAACCTTGAATGGAATTTTGGGACCAATTTACCCTTCACGAGGTGATGCTCCAATGAATGGAGACTTGATTTGAGGCAAGCAATTTTTTTTTTTTTGTGTTTTTTGAGAATATGAGAGAAACATAATCAATAAAGTCTACTATAAATGAAATTCTATGTTTTAATGATATATATACAGGCCTAGGCTCAAGCTTATGTCCATAGAAATGAAGTATGGATAGTAAATTCGACAATTCAAGATCAATGGAAAAACAATTAATGAAACCATAGTTGTAAATACAAGATCTACAAGTTTTCCAAGAACATATCAAATGGATCCATCAAACGGTATGTAAATGAATAAGAAGTAACAACTTGCAAGATGCAGATCTAACAAAAGGATCACTTTAAATTCTCTACAAGTTAATAAAATATCATTAAACAATCTGAAATGAACTTAAAACAACTTGCTGCATCTACAAACATATCGCTAACAACATATAATTATGGAGAAAAAAGATCAATAAAATGACTAAAAGATTTAAATCTATTAATATCTCATCTATCAATCAGTAAGGGAATTACGCTATATCAGCCCTTCATATGAAGAAAAACAACCGAATTACGCTTGTTTAGGATCAATTTATTGATTTTGCATAGTGCATTCATGAATGGACGTGACAACAAAAAAAAATTGATGGATTATAGTTCCAAACGGTGCGATTTCTCAGGTTGGATCTGCTATTATGAAATCCTGGAATCAAGGTGTAGAATGAGTGAATTATGAGCCAAATATTCATATTTTTGTCACAGAGATCTTGCAACCACTGCAAATATTTCTTGCTAAAATTGCAATTATTGTTAAAAAATTCGTTACGCTCAAGCCAAAATTTGTTAATATTTTTTTTCGTTGCTTGGAGCACAATGAGTTTGTGAAATTAAAATGCTTGAACTACTTCTGATGTGTGCTGAAAGAATCTAACATGCAATGCACCCAAAAAATATATATGTGTTAGAGATAAGCATCGAAAGTTTGTTGAAAGATATTATTTATGCTACAACCATTAAATTTGGATTTCATTTATGGATTTTTTTTTAAATTTATTTCCACGCGATCAACCTCTTCACAACCTTGATTGCGTTAATCATTGTTTCATAGGACATCTTGCCATCTACACTAAACACCGTGGCACCATGAAGACAACCTACATCATTGCTATCATTACTCATCTACAACACTTTGTAACTCAAGAATGTCATATAGTTTTCAATTACCAGATCGTCTTCTTGGAAATGAATGTTGCAAAAACAATAGAAGTTAAGGAACCATTTGATACTGTCCAGGTATCATTTAATGATGTAAATAGATGTTTGCACAATGTACAGTTTGAATCTAGTATGATTCGTTCTTATGCAAGAAATTCTTTGAATAAAATAGGAGTCGAGGAAAAATTAGTTGATCACTTAGATACAACTAAACAACTTATAACTGGTTTAACAGACAAAGTTGAAAAGTTAAATCTATCCAAAACTGAAGAACCATTTCCAAACTCCTTTCTTGTAAAAAGAAGCATAAAAAACAATCTATCTTATAAACTATCCTTAATTTCATAAACTTTAAAATATATATATTATTTTTTCTCACCATATGCCATGCTGTGGTATTTGTTACCATCAACATATTTCAATTATGTAATATACTCCACTCAGAAAGAACCTTTGTGATTAGAGTAAGGCTAGATAATGAGAACATATGGTCAATTTGTTTAGCGTAAGTCAAATAAGAGTGTAATACCACATGTGTTGTGCATTTGACAATTTGCTAGGAGATCCACGATATATTATTTACATGGTTCTTCTTTTTATTTTTTGTTATGTACACTATATTGTAAGAAACATGATATGTTATGACGTTCATTTCTATGTTGTATGTTTTAATAATATATGAACTTAAGTGTCATAATATAAAATGTCTAATACAATGAAATGAAATGTATGAACATGGCATGTATACATGAGTATGAGTATAAAAAAAAGTCATTATTCATAATACTTACATTATAATATAGTTACAAGTGATTGTGATTAAAACACATATTTTGTTTTGTTCTTTAAATATATAAATTTCAATATTATTACAATTATAATAATACATCATCATTATTATGATTATTATTTAAAAGGTGTAATGATATATTACAATGTTTTTAAAGTAATTATAATATTTTTCATCATGTTTCGATATATAAATGCATAAGATTAGGTAAATTCTATGCGGAAAGAAAAACAAATGTAAAATATGAGATAATATGGTAATATGAGACTAGTAACCCAAATATCGTCTTGAAGAGTAAGGAAGAAAAATGTTGTAAGTTTCATTATGTGAGATAATGGTCAAAAGTGGAAAACAACACTTAATGCACGCAAAAACAAAAGATTTGAAACAAGATGAAGATACAATAGGAGGAGGGTCCCCATTATTATGAAAAGAAAAAACCAAAAATGGGGGGTTGTTGCAGCTACAACAAGTCATCATGTTTTAGGTCAAAGTACCCATTAAGAACTTCTAGGTTTTGTCTTGAGTCATTGGTGTCATTGTCCATTTAATGAGTCCCTTCTTGGGTTTTTGAATCATGCAAAATGAATTAATATTGAGTAAAATAAGTCATTTGTTACCTCCACACCAAGTTGACCCTTACTTGATCAATTCAACCTACATGAGGGTAATTCAAACTCCAGAAGAGGCTATATATACAGTGTAGTTCGATTCATTTGAATACACACTCTCACAATTCGATATAGAAGAAGGAGGAGCAGAAAAAGAGCAAATTCAAAAAGAAGAAGGAGAAATGTTGGAGAAGGATGAAAGTCGAAGTTTATGGGTTGTCTCTCTCTCGCACATGTGAATTTGCTAGGCTATTGCTGGAAGGTTGAAGTACTGCATCATGATTGAAATTCTTCTGTTGTTGGTTCGAAGTACTACTTGGTCAAAGTTCTGTTGTTGGGGAGGTCAAATTTTTTTTGTTGCTTCTAAGTCAAAGTGTTTCTTCTAGGTTGAAGTGTTGTTTCAAGATCGAAGTGTTGCATCTAGGTCGAATTTCAGTTGTTGCTGCTAGTTGCTGTTGCAGGGTCAAATTCTAGGTATAAGTTCTTATTGAAAGGTTATCATTTGCAGAAGAAGGGAAAGCATGACTTGGTGATTGGAGGAAGTCTGTGTCTAGGTGAAGGAGTATTGGATCATATCATGAAACTATTAAAGGAAGAGTTGTTCACTGGGTTTTCCCATAGATAGGGGTTTTTCTCTAGCTGTTTGCCTACATCTGTTGTCATTGATCTTCGTGTTATGTTCTTTGGTAATTGCTTGATGAACTAAGTTAAAAAAAGGACACAAGAAAGTTAATAAGAACATAACAATATCACAATTAATAATTAACATAAATAAAATATTTTTCCTTTCTGATTTTCCAACACTTTTGACATAAGAGCTCTTCTTCCTTTGTCAGATGACAATTCATATAGGATAAAACTTGATCCACCAATCCAAGTGTATCAACTCTAAGGAGCCTGTACAAAACCTTCTTTATATTCACACGTGTAGGGCTTATTCATGCATCTCACTAATTTGAGGTAGTTCATTTCTTTCATCGAGAAATATGATCCCTATATAATTGTACTTGACAAGATGTCCCTTCATGGCCTTCTCCCTTTTTTTGAGGTAATATTTCACTTTGACTTTCATGTGATCTAATCATAAGTCATTTTGTTTCCCTTGAGTCCAGATCCCAACTAAGCCAATATTTTTCAATACAAGTTCTCTTCTCACAAGCTTTAGTCTTCCCTCATTTATTATCTATTCCTAGAGCCTTGGCAGTCTTCATTATGTACCTACAACCCTCACTAGGAGGCCAAGGAAGAATAATAAAAACCAAGCAAATAATTCAAGGAAAAGTGACTTAACTATTAGTCAAAATTACAACAATAGTAATATTCAAATAAGAGAGATATAAGATACCTATCTTTTTTAGAGGAATGTTCACTCCCTCTTGATATTTAGACATATTTCATTCATATGCAACCTTGTCCACATCCTCATCCTGATGCCATTCCTTTTCGGGTTTCTTCTTTCACAAAAAATGTTTGATACTAGGGTTTTGCCTACAAACCTTAGGATTTCTTCTTCAAGCCCATATTGGCTTGTTAAGGTTTACTAACTCTAGAAACTCAATTAAAATCATAGCCAACACTTTCAGAATTTCAAACCCTAGACTTTGAAATACACATATTTTTTTATGTTTAACATTATGCAAGCCTTTCTTTTCAAATACCATAAAGTCTCAATCTCAAACTCTGTCAAAACCAGATATCTTCACATGACAACCCCATTAGATATCGTTGCACCATTTCTAGCAGTACAATGATTTTTGTTAGATGGTTGGAATTGTCAAGATGGTTGGTGGCATCCAGTGTGTTGGCATTGATGTCGACCAGGCTAGAATTAATATGCATGGTGTGTGCCAAGCTTAGGGGGAGTCCCATGGTAGTTTTAGCATTTGGTTTGTTAGTCCGGAATTTGGAGGCATTTCTGTCTTGGGGATTTAGCACAAAGTCTCTTGGAAATAAGATGGTTGGATGGTGCTTAAAAAGAGCTTTCCAACAATATATTGAAGTCTGTAAATAGACTCCTAGTGCAAAAGTTATTTCTAGTGAAATGTTAGTGGCCCGAAGTCAAAGTTGCAGAGCTAATATTGATAGAGGACCAGTTTGGAGCAAAGTTAATTTGGTAGTGTTACCAAATGTGGTGGAGAAGTTAGTGGAGAAATTAATAGAGAGCTAGAAAGATGTGGGCAGATAGTTGAAGCAACGACAATAATTTCCATTGGCTAGTGGTGGATCCCACCATGACAACTCATTTTGAAATTTTTTGCTAAAAAGATAATAATGGTGCACAAGAATTGAAGCCATGGATGACACAAGCTTAGGATGATGTCATCATGACATTAGCATAGATGACATGGAAGTGTGGTATAGAGGAAATATGGTAAGAAGATTCAACATTTTGAGGTGGTCAAAGAGACAAAATCCAGGTGACATGTATCACCACGTGGGATTAATGACATAAGCATGACATCATCCTGGAAGGGATACCCCATAAGGTATAGAAAGTGCATTAAGTAGAAACGTTTGGGCTGACTAAGCACCAAGCTAGCATTTCAGTTACAACTAATCCCAACAATTTTATGATTGGTCCGCAGGTGCAGCAGTGGTTCCCACTGGGAAGAATCATCCCAGAAGCTTTACCCTAATTGGTTTAGAAAGGCGCACATGTGGAGTCTCCAAGCTAACTAACCATTGGGACATGAAGGCGTTGTAGTAGCATTGAAAACTCACCCCGGTTGGAATTTAATTGGTTCATAGGAGCTATGGTGGTTCCCACTAGGACACATCATCCTAGAGGCTTGACCTCAGATGGTTTCGAAAGAAAGCAGGAGAGGTTGCTCTAGGATGACAAAACTATGGGATGCAGTAGAAGTTATGGTAGAAAATTTATTGGTTCAAGCATGCGGTCTAGGTGCCACCAGGACACATCATACCGTGAGGTTTTAGAAGAGTGCAAAGAGGGATATATGGGCTAACCAAGCCCTTGGACATGATGACATTGCAGTGGTTGTGATAGGTAATCTAGGTTACTAGTTGATTGGCTAGTGGATGCAGCGGGTGGACCCACAGAACATGTAAGCCCATAAGGCTTACCCCGTAGGAAAACAAATGTGTGTTGGGAGTTTGGCCTGGGTAATGGAGCCGGGAAACATATACTTTTCCAATGGTTAATAGTTATGTATAATGGCAAAAGGCACACTTATTTCATGATTTTGCAGTGTTTTTGTGTGTTAGGTGACCAATGGGCCTTTGGGCTATTTTCAATGAAAAAAAGGGTGTTGTGGGAAAGTGTTTAATGGACTTTGCAAACTTCAAAGTGCTAGATCTAGAGATAGAGTTACTAATAGTAATAACTGATCCATTCCAACTTTCTAGCAATGAACATAGAAATAGCAGAGCCCTAACTTCATCATCAAAATTTACCCTTACAAAACTTAACTGACTAATAACCATGTTAAATTCATTTAAATGATCAATAGCAGATCCACCTTCTGACATCTTCATATTAAATAGATGCTTCATAAGAAATATCTTATTTGAGGCTGAGGGTTTTTCATATAGTTTGGCCAATGTTATCATTAAACCTTTTGTTGTCATTTCTTTTGAAATGTTGAAAGCCATTGATGCTTCTAGACACAATTGTATTGTTCCTAGTGCCTTTCTGTCGAGAAGGTCATGTTCTCCATCTGTCATACTCATCGACTTCTTTGAATTTCCTCTCAATATTAGGTACATATCTTTCTGATGCAGATAATATTCCATATGCATCTTCCATAGCTGGTAGTTTTGGTCGTTAAATTTCTCGACCCTAAACCTACCATCTTCCACCATTACTCCCACTTGAAATAGGAACCCTTCTCTCCTAGAAGTTTATCAACCAAATAGACCTTCGGCTCTGATACTAGTTGTTAGAAATTAATTAAAGGAGAAATGAAACACATACAATATTACAGAAAAAACAAACATAGAAGCTTATAAAACAAGAGAGACACATATATACGTGGTTCACCCAATTTGGGCTACATCCACAAAGAAATATCCAATCCTTCCTTTTATATTATCCAACAAAATGAAGATATACAACCTACAACAAATTAGTTGTAATTTCCTCTTCGCTCTCACACAGTCTCCTCTATCTTTCTCACTCAGAATCATAATACACAATTGCGATAAAATTCCCTCATATAAACTGAGGGTTACCTTTTGGGGAAAAACCCTAAACTAATATAACTTCTACCGTTAGATCATCCACTTAATGAACAACCTAGTTTGAATATGAAATTTCAATATTTTACAAGGCAAATTTTCATCTATTTTTAGCTTCGGAGGTGTTACCCCTGAACCCTCACCAAGGGGGGGCTCATTAAAGTTCTCTTCACCTCCCCTGATGATGATTTAAAAGGCAGCATTCTGCCCCATTAGGAATAGGGATCCATCGTGATTGAAACAAAAAACCTCAAAACAATCAGGAAGATTATCCGACTCAACATCCAATAGGTTCCATCTCAAGTGAAGGACAAAGAAGACAAATTCATCCATATTATATCCGCATGTGTAATCTAGGGTTTTTGCAGAAGAAAATGTTGGAGGCCGAAATTGCAGAAGAATCTTCTGGGAAGTTGAAATAGTAGAAGAATATTCGAGAAAGTAGAAATTGCAAAAGTATCTAATGGGGGTCGATATTGCATAAGGAGCTAAGGTCAAAATTTCAAGAAGGAAATCTCATCAAGAGGAAGGGTTTGACTTGGCCTTGGAGGGGTCTTGGTCAAGGGTTATTGTTCTTGGAATTCATCAATCAAAGTTCTATAAGAAGAGAATAATTCCGATGTGTATTTCCTCTCAGTTGGAGAGGTTTTGGCCTTGGTTGATTGCCTATATCTTGTGTCTTCTTGTTTTAATGTTCTACATGGTTTGGTAACTGTTTGATGAAAATAACACATAATAATAAAAGGTAAAAGAAGAATCAAATTAAGTTAACCAAAATACATCACAATCAGTTACCAAAGTAAGAGAAATCACTTAACTTGTTGCCCCTAGATTTCTCAACACATGCTACTTAGAATGTTCTCAGGCTCATTTTAATGCAGAGATTCACATCTCTCAGGACTAGAAACCACTAATATTCAAGCTCATAAGGAAACTATGGGAATCATTCGTTCCTAAGAATTTACACAAGAAATCAACATTCTATAATCTTACTGAAAATCACATTCCTTAGTATTAGCATAAGCATTTAATCAGTACAAGAAACACATACATAATATTCAAATGCACACTA
>Ga0181456_100080_pt1 | contig 11458 bp, 13 predicted proteins | sample InSIn3SAF170_2_FD_119057 | JGI IMG/M metagenome (GOLD analysis project Ga0181456, IMG submission 119057) | Clean room microbial communities from NASA Spacecraft Assembly Facility at Jet Propulsion Laboratory, Pasadena, California, USA -... ...
TTGGCATAAAATAAGACCGTAAAAAAATTAGTGAGCTGAATTCCGGTAACATAACAAATAGCATAATAAAGATATTCGGCCCGGGTAATTACAGTTGTATTTTTGTACCTGCCAAAGTAAAACCACAAGCCAATAAATACTATTACCGATACCATTACTGACCACGCAACAGAGAACCAGGCCAGCTCATCATCGCTGATTGCTTTCTTACTGGAATAATAGTTGACAGAGTTTTCAATTGTAAGGCCCGCAAGTATAACAATAAGGGAAAAATTATTGCACAGGTAAAAAATCCAACCGGCATTACCTGCCTGGAAATACCTTGAAAGAAAAATATTCATAACAAGTACAGTAACAAAATACAACCCTCTCCAAACTAAACTCTGACCTATCTGTTTCTGAAAACTCATTAAATACTATCAACAATGGTTAGTGGCTAAAAATACAATACTTTAGTAACTGCCTTGTAATTAAAAAAAGAAATGGCTAAAAGCGTAAAATTAAAAGGGAAATTAGCAACTACTGATAATACCGGTTTTGGCACAAACAGTAGCTATAGCGGCGGCCGGTTTTACAATAAAGACGGTACTCCAAATGTAAACGTAAGAGGTATTAACTTCTTTGAAAAGTTCAGTTTATATAAAACAATGCTGGCAGCCTCAACGCCCAGGTTTCTTGTTATTGTAATTCTTTTCTATATAGTAGTCAACCTGTTTTTTGCCTGTATTTATTTACTTATAGGCATTAACCATTTAAGTGGTATTGAATACACAAACCCAATTGAAAAATTTCTGGGAGCTTTCTTTTTCAGCGCCCAAACACTTTCAACGGTTGGTTATGGTCACGTTTATCCAAATAGCCTACTCGCAAATACCGTAGCCGCAACCGAATCAATTATTGGATTATTAATACTTGCATTAGGTACAGGTATGATGTATGGACGATTTTCACAACCAAGGGCATTTATCAAATTCAGTGAAAACATATTGTTTGCACCTTATAAAGGTGGTTCAGCTATTATGTTCAGATTGGCTGCTTTTAAGCATAACCACTTGATGGACGCGGAAGTAAAGTGTACCTTGGTATTGAAACTGGATGAAGATGGTAATATTATCAATAACTTTTTTCAGCCTGCCACTTGAAATAAGTAAGGTGAATACCCTCACACTTAGCTGGACCCTTGTACATAATATTACTGAAAACAGCCCTTTTTACGGACTTAATAAGGAAGATTTGGTTGCTGCCCAGGCAGAACTAATTGTAATTTTAAAAGCTTACGACGAAAGTTTTAGTAATACTGTTGTTGCACGTACGTCCTATATAGCGGAAGAATTTGTATACGGAGCAAAGTTTAAATTAATGTACCATCCTAACGAGGAGCAAAATGCCACCATCTTAAACATAGAACAGCTAAATGATTTTGATTTAGTGAATCTGCCCGTGCAGGCCGAAGTAAAACAGGAGGCTGTAGACAAAGAGCCGGCTTAAAATCACGCTCCTAACCGCAAAAAGGCTTTGGTATTATTTACACTGTTAGTAACTGATACGTAAGACCAACAGAATTACCCACAGCACAAGAGTGCGACGCAAGAAAAGCCCCATAAGTATTACCTATGGGGACTACAAAAATATAAGCCAAAAATTATTTTAAAGCATTAATGATTTGCATAAATTCCTCAGCGTTTAACGATGCACCACCCACAAGTCCGCCATCAACATCTGGCTGACCAAAAATTTCTTTGGCATTTGATCCTTTTTACACTTCCACCATAAAGGATAGAAATACTATCTGCAACAGCTTTACCATAAGTGGTTTCAATTTGGTTGCGAATAAAAGCATGCATTTCCTGTGCTTGTGCACTGGTTGCAGTTTGACCCGTTCCTATAGCCCAAATTGGTTCGTAGGCAATAACTACTTTTTTGCAATTGCTCAGCACTAAGGTCAAAAAGGCTTTCCTGTAACTGGTTACCAACAAACTCGTTTTGGCCATTTGCCTGCCTTACGTCCAAAGCCTCGCCACAACAGAAAATTGGAGTTATGTTATACTCAAGGCAAATCTTTACTTTATCCGCCAAAAGTTGATTGCTTTCATTAAAGTATTCACGTCTTTCGCTATGTCCAATAATAGCATGGTCTACACCAAGACTCTCCAACATAACTACCGAAAGTTCACCTGTAAAGGCACCTGATTTTTTTGAATACACATTTTGCGCTGCTACATACATGTGTTTCTCCTTTGCTACTTTGCCTTCAGCCATGTCAAGGTAAGGCGCAGGTACCGCAAAAACTACGTGTTGGTGTTCGTTTAAATTATGCGGCTTACTTAGCAAAGTTGTAAGCAACATTTCCGCTTCCTGGTAGGTAAGATTCATTTTCCAGTTGGCGGCAGCAATTTGTTTTCTCATAATAATAATTTAACTATTAGGTGTAAGGTTGAGGGCATCTTTATGACCTGCATCAGTCTTTATAGGTATCAAAGATATGTCTCAAAACCGTTTTTTGCTCCGTTCCAACCTCTTTATTCTTCATGCTTGTCCAGTTACCGATGTCCTTAAGTGCCTTATCAAATTCATAAGTAGTAAGCCCCTTGGTACCCCAGGTAAAGTCAGGAATCACCTTGGGTGTAAGCCCTTCGCCAAACACATTACAGCAAACGCCTATTACGGTACCGGTGTTTATAGCTGTGTTTATGGCCGTACGCGAATAATCGCCCATTACAAGTCCGCACTTTTGCCCTGTAGACATGTAGTCGTTAGTGGCGTAATTCCAAACCTTTACGTCGCCACCCGAATTTTTTACATTGCTGTTGCTGGTACCCGCACCCATATTGCACCACTCCCCTATTACGCTGTCGCCAATGTAACCATCGTGTGCTTTGTTACTATAGCCCATCATTACACTATTCTTTATTTCGCCCCCAACAATACAGCCCGGGCCAATAGTAGTTGCACCGTATATACGGGTACCCATTTTAAGTATGGCACCATCACCCAACACAAACGGCCCGCGTATAAGGCATCCTTCCATTATGTGTGCATTTTTACCAATATAAATTGGACCTGTTAAGGCGTTCAGCATACAGTAGTCTAGCACAGCACCGTCTTCAATAAATATTTGCGAAACGTTGCGTAAAAAAAACGGTTTCGTTGTGGGCACCTGAAATCCTGTTCTTAGATACAATTTTAAAATCGCTCCTTATTGTTTCCTCGTTCCACTGAAAAATTTCGCAAGGCAACCTTAGTCGTCTTTGACTAGCAATATTTATTCGACTGTTAAAAAGCCCTTTGAAATCAGTATTGTAAGCAGGTATATCCCCTTGGGCACGTCCTGCAATAAACCCTTCATCGTCATATATAGCTTCACCTGGGTTTAATTCAGAAACGGCGCTACATAATGCTTTAGACACCTGTACACTAGCATCAATTAAAATAAATTCCTCCGCCGGTATTGGGTCATACACAGGCTGCAGGTACTCTTCAGTTAATACATATGCGTTTTTGCCGGTCAGCATTTGCCACCGCTCCTTCATTGTGTAAATACCCATACGAATATCTGCAAGGGCACGTGTAAGCGTAAGCGGAAATAGCCTGTTACGGGCTGGTGTGTCAAACAAAATAATGTTCATTGAATAGCACTTTAATAGGCTAAAGGCAAAATTATGCCATAGTAAAAAATACAATTTTGGCAGTCATCGGTGGTGCAATTATCGTCTTTTGTTGCGTCGCACACTTGTACTTTTAGTTAAGTTGGCAGCAAGCGAAGAACAGCAAGAAGCTAATTATTTTTCAACTGTTGCAACTTGAATGTTCTGCATCTCTGCATTAACCCAAAATTCTAAATTACACCGCAAAACTGCTTCCGCAACCGCAACTATTGCTTGCATTTGGGTTACTAAAAGTAAACCCCCTGCTTTCATCGTTTTCCTGCCAGTCAACCTCAATACCCAGCAGGTACATGCTGTGTTGTTTATTTATAAGACATTTCACGCCGTTCGATTCAAATTCATTGTCGGCATCCTGCTTTTCGTCAAAGCCTAAAACATAACTCATACCACTGCAACCACCACCTTTAACGCCTATTCTTAAGTATTGGTTAGGGTTAAACCCCGGTTGGCTTCTAAAATTCCTGATTTCTCTTGCCGCCGCTTCTGTTAAAGTCACCGGTGCAATTGCTACGTCACTCATTCCAATAAACATTTTTACAAAAATAATTACTACAAGGTGTTTAAACGGCTAAATAGTTTGTGGGATTAAGGAAAACCTTAAGACATTATTCAAAGCGGCAAAACCACTTTCCGCTATTTTTGTACAAACACTATTTTAATGGATACCTTAACAACGTTACTGATTACCACTATTGTCTTACTGTCCCTTGCTTTTGTCGGATTTATTTTTTCACAGAAAAACAAAAACAAAGCAGACGAAGGTGAGACGATAGATTCTAATACACGTGCTTTGAAACTACAAGCCTATGAGAGACTTACTTTATTAGTTGATAGAATTGCGCTGCCTAACTTAATTAGCCGGGTAAACCAGGGAGGTGTGAGTGCCCGTGAAATGCAGATCATCTTAACAAGCAATATTCGTGAGGAATTTGACTATAACATCACTCAACAAATTTATGTTTCACCAGATGCATGGAACGCGGTAAAAAACCTGAAAGAACAAAACATGCTTGCAGTAAACCAGCTAGCAAGTGCACTTCCTCCAAACGCTACAGGATTAGACTTAAATAAATTATTGCTGGAATTTTTAATGGGCGACAAAAAAGGCCAATTACACGAAGTGGTTAGCGAAGTTTTAAGTTATGAGGCAAAGAAGTTACTGTAACTTCTTTGCTCTTAAACAACACCTTAAAAAGATATCCTCTTCCCGCCATTCTACTTCAATAAGCAGCCTCATCTATTGCCCTACTAACTACCACCTCACATGACTAACGATAAGCTTTACACCGACAGCGGAATTGAAATAAAAAAACTTTATACGCCTGATGACCTTGCTCTAATAAATGATCAGGTGTCTAAAGAATTTCCTGGTAAGTTTCCTTATACCCGTGGTGTACAGGAAGATATGTACAGGGGCAGGCTATGGACCATGCGGCAGTATGCAGGTTTTTCTACTGCGGAGGAAAGTAATGCAAGGTATCATTACCTATTAGGGCAAGGCGTAAGCGGATTGAGTGTTGCCTTTGACCTGCCAACACAAATTGGTTACGATAGCGACCACCCCCCTGAGCGAAGGTAAGTTGGTAAAGTGGGTGTCGCTATTGACAGTATTGAAGACATGGAACTTTTGTTCAAGGGAATAAAGCTGGAAGATGTAAGCACTTCCATGACTATAAATGCTACCGGTTTTATTTTACTGGCGCTTTATGTTGCATTAGCTAAAAAACAAGGTGCAGACCTTACTAAAGTTTCCGGAACCATACAAAACGACATTTTAAAAGAATACGCTGCACGGGGCACTTACATTTACCCTCCTAAACCAAGCATGCGCATTATTACAGATATCTTTGAATGGTGCAGCCAATACTTACCAAAGTGGAATACCATTTCAATATCGGGTTATCATATACGTGAGGCTGGTAGTACGGCAGTACAGGAAATAGCATTTACCCTAAGTAACGGTAAGGCATATGTGCAGGCCGCATTAGAGAAAGGGCTGGATATAAATGTTTTTGGAAAGCGCTTGTCTTTCTTCTTCAATGCACACAACAACCTTTTTGAAGAGGTTGCCAAATTCAGGGCAGCACGGCGAATGTGGGCAAACATTATGAAAGCACTGGGCGCTACGGATCCTATAAAGCTATGATGCTCCGCTTTCATACACAAACAGGTGGTAGCACACTTACCGCACAACAGCCATTAAATAATATAAGCAGGGTAACCATACAAACACTGGCTGCTGTTTTAGGGGGCACACAAAGCCTGCATACAAACGGATACGATGAAGCACTTAGCCTGCCAACTGAAGAAGCTGCACGCATTGCGTTACGTACACAACAAATTGTTGGTTTTGAAAGTGGCGTTGCAGACACTGTTGACCCTTTAGCAGGAAGTTATTTTGTAGAAAATCTGACTGCAGAGGTTGAACAAAAGGCATGGGAACTTATTGAAAAGATTGACGCAATGGGCGGTAGTGTTAGTGCAATTGAGCAAGAATTTATACAGAATGAAATAGCGCAAAGTGCATATGAATACCAGCGTCAAATAGAAACTGGTGATAAAATAATTGCAGGCGTCAACAAATTCAAAGTACAGGAAGGCAACTATGTTACTGGCTTTAAAATTGATGATAGTATAAGGACTTTACAGACAGATAAATTAAATAAACTGAAAGCCAATCGCTCAACGCAGGCAGTAGAAAAGTGTCTTTCAGATATTTCAGATGCAGCTGTACAGGGTAACAACCTTATGCCTTTTGTAATAAGTGCAGTTGAAAATTATTGTACTCTTGGTGAGATATCGGACGTGTTGCGAGGGGTGTTTGGCGAGTATAAATAAGCCATATGCAAGTTGAAATAAACAAAGAATATAAATTTGAAAACGGGCAGTTTCTTTGGAAGTACATGGATTTACACCGCATGATCTACTTCCTGTATTCAGAAAATATTTTCTTTTCTCCCCTGCATTCTTTTTTTGACCCTTTAGAAGGTATTACCGAAAAACATTTGAACGACAAGCAGTATGTTGAAGAAATAGACCGGGAAAGAAATGAGGATAATGGATTGTCAAAAAAAAGCAAGGAAGAGCTTACCGAAAAAAAGGAAGAAATAAAGGAGCAATTTAAAAGCAAGCTGGAAGAAATACAACGAACTTATTTTGCAAGCTGCTGGTACCTTAGTGTAAGAGAGTCACTGGCAATGTGGGATACTTACTCAAACAAAGACAGTATAGCTATTAAATTTAAGCCTGAAGATCTTTGCAACCTGATTATAAACTCCTGCAAAAAGTTAGATAATAAAGACTTCGACCTTTTAGTGCATGGCAAAGTGGAATACTTTAAAATTTCTCCTTACGACCCCGATGATGAAGGCCTGAAGAATGCTGGCCACCGTTTTAAAGGTTTTTTAAAAGACCTGAGTTATAAGCATGAGGAAGAATTCAGGTTTTTGGTGGTACAAAACAATGAATCAAAAACCTTTAACTTTTTTGAACTTGCATTAGAAAATCTTCATCAACTGGATTTCTGTATTGTTACACATCCTAACATGGAGCCGTGGAAACGTAACAACATCTGCAACATTTTAAAAGCTAATGGTCTTGATCATAAACTTATAAAATCTGAAGTTCCTACACGCAGAGAAGTTTTTGATACGCCATAGTACGTTCAACAAAGTGTTGCCGTTGAACGGAGCGTCGCAACAAAAGCATCATCACAGGTCAGATGCTGGCCACAAAAAAAATTCTACCGTTGTAGACGTTATTTTAATATTTCCAAGAGTTTCTTCAATTCTTTAACACCTTCTGTTGCAGGTTTTTCAATAGCAGTAAGGTTGTAAAGGGACTGCGTATAAGGAATACTACGATCGATTATGAATTTAGGAATTTTATAAGGCGCATAATTAACCAGGCTGGCAGCAGGGTAAACCACCAGGGACGTCCCAATAACAGCAAAGATTTCGGCAGTGCGCATAACCTTTACCGCCGCTTCAATCATAGGCACCGGTTCCTCAAACCAAACTATATTGGGCCTTAGCTGCCCTCCATCCGGCGCAAGGTCTCCTATGTTTATATCCCCCCTGCATTCAAGTACAATGTCTTCGTGGTAAACACTACGCATTTTAAATATTTCGCCGTGCAGGTGTAATACTTTAGAGCTTCCTCCACGCTCATGCAGGTCATCAATATTTTGGGTTATGATGGTTACGTCAAAATCTTTTTCCAGTTCAGCAAGTCCAATATGGGCAGCATTCGGTTTTGAGGCCGCAACATCTTTACGGCGCATATTATAAAAATCCAGTACAAGTTGGGGATTTTTTGCAAATCCCCGGGGTGTAGCAACTTCGTACACATCGTACCCCTCCCACAATCCATCTGAATCTCTAAATGTTTTCAAACCACTCTCTGCACTAATACCCGCGCCGGTAAGCACCACCAGTCTTTTCTTGCTCATGTTTCAAATTTAAATAAATCCACCATTTGAGTCAGGAAATATTATGGCAAATCAATGCTTTCTAATTTCCATTCATACATAAAAAAATAACCTTATTAATTGCCAAACAGCCGCTGCTGTAAGAAGGCTTTAAAGCGCCAAACTCTTTCGAATATATTGCGACACCATTAACAACCAAAACTAACTGTAATGAAATCAATGTTTTTAATTTCAAATTATTTGCCACCACCGCAAATTCTACGCTTTCAATTAGCGGCAAAACTGTTCACCAAGCTTCCATGGTATTTAAATTACCTGTCGCGTACACTGTAACTTTTTAAAAAACTTATTTAATACAATTAATAAAATCAAATGAATCGGAGTTCAATTTTTTGTGTAATGCTTGCCATTGGCCTTGCCTCGGGCAGCACTGCTAATGCACAGGGATTTTTGAAAAAGCTTAAAGACAAAGCAACTGCCGTTGCTGATAAGGCAATTGATAAAAAAGTAAATAATGCAGCTGGATTACCATCTGAAAGTGCTGAGTCCAATTCGTCTTCGGATGAGTCCGGCTCGTCATCATCTTCCACGTCGTCACGTTCCACAGCATCGCGTGGAAGAGCAGTAAACAAAGGTGGCGAAGGTTTAAAAAACACTACGCCTCCAGATGTTAACCAGCAAATGACAGACGCAGAAACTGCGCTTCTGGCAAAAAATTATAACGAGGCACGCTACTCTGTACAACAGGCACTTTTAGGTGTTGAAATTCAGTTAGGAAAAAAACATTTTAAAGTCCCTGCTGCAACTGTAAACAGCCTGCCAATTGATACTGCTAATGACAAAGTAAACAGCACAAGCTGGGGCTGGAACAACCTAACTATCCAACGCGTTTACAGAAAAGACGATAAAGAACTTAATGTAACTATTGGTAACAATGCTTTTTACGCCCCACTCCTAAATGTTTATTTTGGTAATGCCTACATGCAAAGCAACGGCGAAACCCAAAATGTAAAGCAGATAAAAGTGAAAGGCAATAAAGCAATTATCAAATACGAAGAAAGTGAAGGTTATACTGTTTTAGTTCCGCTGGGCCAGTCGGGCATTATAACATGGCAAGGGATAAACTTTGCTACCGAACAGGAAATGATGACTGCTGTAAACAGCTTTGATGTTGAAGGCATTAAAAACACACTGGGAGAAAAATAATTTCAATAATTACCAATCTAAAAAATTACATGAAACGCTTACTCATATTTTCAACATTTGTTCTTGCTGCCGTTTTAGGTAACGCACAACAAACTAATACTGCCAGCTTAAAAACCGCCAAAACATCTTACAAATCAGGCAAGTTGGAAGATGCACACTTTGCCTTGCAACAAACGCTGGTGGAGCTAGACATGACTATTGGCAAAGAATTGATAAAGCTGCTGCCGCCAAAAATGGATACGCTTATAGCAAACACCAAAGAAGATGAAGTTTCGGCTAATAGCGGATTTCTAGGAGCAACCATACGCCGGGAATATGGCAGAGGCGAAAAAACTGCAAAAGTTGATATTGTAACCAATTCGCCTTTGCTTGGCACTTTAAACGCCTTCCTTACCAGCCCGCTCATGAACTTAGGTAATAATGGAGCTACTAAAGTGGTAAAAGTGCAAGGGTATAAAGCAAGGCTAACCAAAGAAGAAGGCAGCGAAAATGAAAAGCCTTCGTATCGTTTAGAAGTGCCTTTTAGCAACGCCCTGTTTACCTTAGCCGTTAACAATACCAGCAATTCTGAAGTACTGGCAATGGCTAACACAATTCCACTTGCTGAAATTGCAAAGCTTATACAATAAACCTAGGTCTATAAAACAACAAGAGGTTGTGCTGGAAAGTGCAACCTCTTTCATTTATGTTAAGCCATTTTTAGCGCTAACATTTTATTTTTTGTAACCAGCATTTGAATAAGCATTTAGCACTGTTGTGTCACACCCTTGTACCGCAAAGCTTTATTGAACTTTTACTTCAGTTTAATGCAATCTATACATAAGCTAAAACTTTTAAATTCTGTAAAAGCAATGAAGTATGATGCAAAGCAGAATTAACTCTTTGCACTTTTCCGAATTCGACGATAGTTCCTTAAGCTAAATTATCTGGCGTAAGTTGTGGCAACGTTGTTATTTTTAAAAGATGAAACAATTATCGAAACATAGCACTTTTATAATTGCATTGATCATTATTGCAATAGCATTTTTTGCAAATTCGGCTTTTGCTCAAACTAAAAAAGCAAAGGTTGCTGACAGTACAAAGCCTTTTGTACTCGGAGTAATTGACCAATTGCAATCAACTATATTAGGTGAAAAAAGAATTTTAAATATTTACCTGCCCGAGGGTTATAATAAAAACGACACAACTAAGTACCCTGTTGTTTACTTGCTGGATGGATCGGCAGACGAAGATTTTATACATGTTGTAGGCCTTTTTCAGTTCAATAATTTTCCCTGGATAAACAGGGTTCCAAAGTCAATAATTGTAGGGATAGCTAATGTAGACAGGCGGAGAGATTTTACATATCCAACACACATAGAATCAGATAATAAAAAATACCCTACAGTGGGTCATTCAGATAAATTTATTGCATTCCTGGAAAAGGAATTACAACCTTTTATAGAGCGAAAATATAAAACAACCGATTCAAAAATGCTTATTGGTCAGTCGCTGGCCGGGCTTGTAGCAACTGAAATCCTGCTTAAAAAACCAATGCTTTTCAATAAATACATTATTATGAGCCCAAGTATTTGGTGGGACAATGGATCAATGTTGAATGTACCTAACACAACTTTAAAAGACAGCTTAACTTTAAAAACTGATGTTTATATTGGAGTAGGTAAAGAGGGCCTTACACCCACAGAAGCACCACGCGTTATGGAAGTAGACGTAAACCTATTAGTTGAAAAACTACATAAAGTGCGCAACAAGAACCTGAAGATAAATTTTGATTACCTGCCGCAAGAAGATCATGCTACTATAACCCACCAGGCAGTTTTTAATGCACTGCGTATTTTATATCCTGTTGAAAAGGAAAAGAATTAGATACTGTAAAACTGCGGCTACAAAGAGACCGCAGTTACAAAACGGAGAAGCTTCAAATATTGCAATGTTTGTAACACTTAAACGGTGTTGTAGCTGTTGTTCAATAAAGACTCAAAAAGTAGGGCAGTTGGCAGAAGTAAAGCTTGATAGAAATACAAAGGCCGGTACCAGAATTATCTCTAATTACAGCACCGGCCTTTCAAATAAAAAACAATTAAGCTAATTGTTCCTTCATTGTTGTTCGCTCTTTATCCTTGCCGAAATTCTTGCTTTCCTCCTTTTTAGGTCTATA